>Ga0209647_1000401_pt1 | contig 40911 bp, 45 predicted proteins | sample GraSoi_2013_60cm_FD_185827 | JGI IMG/M metagenome (GOLD analysis project Ga0209647, IMG submission 185827) | Grasslands soil microbial communities from the Angelo Coastal Reserve, California, USA - Sample 9_17_2013_60cm (SPAdes) (version 2) | ecosystem: Environmental > Terrestrial > Soil >...
AGCCAGCTCGGGATGAGCCGAGCCCGAGAAAATCTTCACTTCGCGGTTAAAGGGCGTCATATTCCAGGCGACGGGAATGTCGACACTAATGCGAAAACTACTATTTGCAAGAATAGTTAACGGGTTAACAGGTTAGCGGTTGGCAGTTTGCTGTTTGCCGTTGGACAGTTCGCCCTGCAGGCCTGGAAAACGCCATTCTCATAGGTCCGATGAGTCCCATAGTCGCATTTGTATACGTCTCCGTGGCCAGTAACGCCCCAATCGCGCCTGGCGGCCCGTAACCGCAAACTGCAAACCGCAAACCGCCAACTGCAAACCGCTAACCGCCAACCGCTAACCCAGTAACTGCGCTAGCTCTTCCCGGAATGACGCGTCATCGCGCACCGAATAGCCGGTGTTTGTTTTGACCCTCAATTCTTGGCCGTCCGGAGCTCGAAACCGCAGAAACAGCGGCTGCGGGCCGGGATGCTTCATAATTAACTCACGCAAAGCGAACAACTTATCCTCGTTGGTCCGCTCAAGAGCGATATCGATGGTGAGCGCGCCACCTTTCTTTCCCTTTGCTACCGGCCCGATCTCGGAGGCGATCAAGCGGGCCGTTTCGTCGCGGAGTTCTAATTTCGCGGAGATAGCCACGATTTTGCCCGCTTCAAGCTCTTTCCCGGACCTGGCATACACGTCCGCCCAGACCAATACCTCTACGGTCCCGGTAAAGTCCTCCAGCGTCACCAGCGCGAACGGCTTGCCTTCCTTCCGCGTGAATTTCTTTTCCAGGCTGGAGATAGAGCCGGCGACCTTGACTTGACCCCTGTCTTCGAGCGTCGCCAGCTCGGTAATCGGCGTGAACTTGCCGGCTTCGAGCAGGTCACGGTATGCATCCAACGGATGACCGGTGACATAAAAGCCTAGCAGCTCTTTTTCGTAGGCAAGCTTCTCGCTTAGGCTCCAGGGTGTGAACTCGGTCGTGCGTCCATTCCGCTTTGCGGCTGGAGCAAGCTCAAGATCGCCAAACAGCGAAACTTGCCCGCTTAAACGATCTCTGTGCAAAGCAGCCCCAGCTGCCAGCGCTTGATCGATCTGCGCAAACAGTTGGGCCCGATCTTGCCCCGTGAAATCAAAGGCGCCCGCTCTGATTAAGCTTTCCAAACTTTTCCGATTAACGGAGCGCGAATCCAGCCGGCCGCAATAGTCGTCCAACGATTTAAAGGGTCCTCCTTTCTCCCGCTCCTTAATCGCTGCTGCCATCGACGCCTCGCCGATATTCTTGATGGCAGACAGCCCGTAACGGATCCCATTCCCGTGCTCAGTTGCTTCCGGAACAAACTTGAGACTGCTTCGATTGACGTCGGGCGGTAAGATCGCCATCCCCATTCTTTGGCATTCCGCAACGAACACCGAGATCTTGTCGGTATTATTCACTTCGTTGCTCAGTAACCCGGCCATGAACTCGACCGGATAGTTCGCCTTTAGATAAGCGGTCTGGTAACTGATCAATCCGTAGGCCGCGCTATGGCTCTTGTTGAATCCGTACCCGGCAAACTTTTCCAATAAATCGAAAATTGCGTTCGCCTTCTTTTCATCGATGTCGTTTACCCGTTTGCAGCCTGCGATGAAATTGCCCCGCTCCTTCGCCATCTTCTCCTTATCCTTTTTGCCCATTGCGCGGCGGAGCAGATCGGCTTGGCCCAACGTGTACCCGGCAAGCACATTAGCGGCCCGTTGCACCTGTTCCTGGTAAATCATGATCCCGTGCGTGTCCGCGCAGACCTCCTTCAGAAGCGGGTGTTCGTATTTGATCTTAGTTAGCCCCTTCTTCCGCTTGATATAGTCCGGGATGAGCTCCATCGGACCCGGCCGATAAAGCGCGATTAACGCGATGATATCGTCTATCGCATTGACATCGAACTGCTTACACAAACTGGTCATTCCACCGGATTCCAACTGGAAGACACCAATGGTTTCTCCGCGATTCAGCAGGTCGAACGTGGCTCGATTATCTAACGAAACGTTTTCTAGAGAGAACTGTGGATCCCGTTGCCGGATCAACGTGGAGGCATCGTCCAGCACCGTGAGGGTCTTCAGGCCGAGAAAGTCCATTTTCAGCATCCCCAGGTCGGTGAGCGGACCCATGGCGTACTGCGTCACCACCTCGTCGTCGTTTCCGCGGCAGAGAGGAATATATTCGTCGAGCGGTTTGTCACCGATCACCACACCGGCAGCGTGAATCCCGGTATTGCGCGTTAGCCCTTCCAGAAGAGTCGCTAACCCCCACAATTGCTGAGTGGCCTCCTCGGTATCGACAGCTTGCTTAAGCTCGGGGTTTTTCTCGCAAGCCGAAGCGAGGGTAATACCGAGCTCGTTCGGAATCATTTTAGCGATCCGATCGGCATCCGAGTAACTGAGCCCCAGAACCCGGCCGACATCTCGAACTACGCTCTTTGCGCCCAGTGTTCCAAAGGTGATGATTTGTGACACCGCCCGGGTTCCGTATTTCTCCCGGACGTACTCGATGACTTCGCCGCGCCGGTTTTGACAAAAATCGACATCGATATCCGGCGGACTGACGCGCTCCGGATTCAAAAACCGCTCGAAAATCAGCCCAAACCGAAGGGGATCAAGGTCAGTAATGGCAAGCACGTAAGCGATCAACGAACCTGCTGCCGAACCACGTCCAGGGCCAACCGGAATGCCGTGCGACTTAGCAAAATGGATAAAATCCCAAACAATCAGGAAGTAACTCGTAAACCCGGTCTTCTCGATAACCGATAGCTCGTAATCCAGCCGGTTGCGCAGCTCTTGGTCCGTCTGGGCCCGGTCGCCGAACCGGCGGCTAAAACCTTCATAACAAAGTTCCCGGAGGTAATTCTCTCTGGTCTTGCCAATTGGAGGTTCGTAAGCCGGGTATTTGGAGACACCAAACTCCAGCTTCAGATCGCACATTTCCGCGATCCGGAGAGTATTGGTTAGCGCATCCGGACAATCAGCGAACAATGCCGCCATTTCTTGTGGCGACTTGAAATAGACCTCGGTTGGATACCGCATCCGGCGCTCGTCATGGACCATCGAGCCCGTGCCGATGCAGATCATCACATCGTGCGCTTCATGATGCGACCGCTCTAAGAAATGGACGTCATTGGTTGCCACCAGCGGGAGATCCAGCTTCGCGGCGATCTTCTTGAGCTGGCTATTGACCAGGTGTTGCTGCTCCAACCCATGGTCTTGCATTTCGAGAAAGAAATTTCCTGGCCCGAAAATGTCCCGGAAAATGCCGGCGGTTTCTTCAGCTTTCTTAAGATCACCGTTTTGGATCGCGACATTGATTTCGCCTTTGAGACAGGCACTGAGACCAATCAACCCAGCGCTATGTTCGGCCAGCAACTCCTTATCAATTCTCGGCTTGTAATGGAATCCGGTGAGGTGCGCTTCGGAAACCAGTTTAACCAAGTTACCGTACCCAACGGCATCCTTGGCTAACAGCGTAAAATGAAAGGAAGCGTCTCGGGCTGACGTTGCGCTTCGATCCGTCCTTTTGCCCGGAGCCATGTACACTTCGCAACCGATAATCGGCTTGATCCCGGCCTTCTGCGCGGCCTGATAAAACTCGACTGCCCCGAACATGTTCCCATGGTCGGTAATGGCGACCGCCGGCATCCCGTACTCGACCGCTTTCTTCATCAGGTCAGGGATCCGAATCGCGCCGTCCAGAAGAGAGTATTCAGTATGCTGGTGGAGATGAACAAACGAGTCAGCCATGTAAGAGAGAAACTTAATTCGGCTCAAGGTCGACCACAAGCCGGGTGGCCAGGAAAAGTGATTAGTGATTAGTGATTGGTGGGAGGTGATTGGTAGGGCAGCTGTGCGATCTTTGTCCCGAAGGGACTTGAGGACTAAGCCTGGGGTTTCAACCCCAGGTAGCGACCAAAAAAGACGCCCGCCCCGAAGGGGCGGAAGATTCGCGGGACGTTTGAGTAAAAAATTCGATAGACCCTCACATCCCGTTCTTTTCCAGCCACCGATCAAGGCTGCTCAACATGCCCGACACATGCTCGACAATCGGAGAAGAAAGACTCCCTGCCAACGTGCAGAGTCGAGCAACATCTTCCATGGCATTCTCCGGCAGATCGGGCAAACCTTGCATGTACATTAAAAGCCGTTTCTCGCCTGGATGATAACGGCGATTCATTGCAAAAAGAACATCGGTATAACTGGCGATCCAGACCGCGACTCGATGGTTAAGACTGATCAGATCACCGCGCGCAATCGCGGCCTTCATTTGTGCGAGATAACAAGACTGCATCCCACCACCGAGGACCGGCCGATTCTTTGCAACAATTGATCGGATCAACGGTTCCGGAAACGGCTGACGCAACCGCTGTTGGACGGCGCTTAACCACTGTCGCGGGTCATGCAGAGTGAATCCGTTGGCAACGCTAAAACAATAAGCGGTTGTGTACCCTAAGTCCGCAGAATACCGATCCAATCGTGCATCAATTTCGCCCAGCACAAAGTCGCACGAGCGATACATCGCGTTGAACCGTCTGTCCTCCCGATCGATCCATTCGTCCTCTAATTCCCAGAACGTGTTGTTCAGTTGAGAATGGCGTGAACGTTCGAAAATGACTGCTCTTCGGCTTTCGACCAGTACCGGAGCATTTGTATAAACATAAAAATCAAAATCCGAATGAGCGTCTGAGACTCCCATCGCGGCGGAGCCGCACCAAGCCACGGCCTCGATGCCGGGAATAGCTTCAAACGCGCTGGCGATCTCCTGCAGAAAGTCTGGGATAGCCGCTTGGCTCCCCGCTAAGTCCATTCCTGCTTCATCCATGATTTTCGGTCCCGTCTAATGAATTAAACACCTCTCCTGCGGTCAAAGATGCCCGAATGACCACCGATTGATTTTTGAATGGAACTATGGCTTAATCGCAGTTCCTTTCAAAGATGCCGGGGTGGCGAAATTGGCAGACGCGCCAGACTTAGGATCTGGTGGAGCAATCCTTAGGGGTTCGAGTCCCCTCTCCGGCAAGTGCCTTAAAATCAGCATCTTAGGACGTAACATCTGCTGAACGCTCAATCGTAGTACTGGTGTGTGCTGCCGGAATACTGCCATTAAAGTTTGAAACGTTGAACGGCTCGCTGTCGAACGCGACGTCGAACGTTCGGATCATTCATGACCGCGTCCATGTGTGCCTCGTAGGCCTTTTTGCATTCTAGGGCGCCCTCGCGAATCCGATCGAAAATTGCTGGATCACGTGGGAAGAGCCAACTCTTTGGAGAAAGCATCCCGGTCGCGACTCTATCCTTTAGCCACTGCTGCCTGAAGGCCTGGAGGCTTCTATGGAGCTGCGGCCGTTTCCTTTCCTCGGTCCGAACGAATTCAGTCACGCGATTCATGAACTGTCCGGCGCCGTAGGGGTCGCCCTTGAAAGAATTCAGGATATCGATCATGAGTGCGTGCGCTTCCAGGAGCTCCATGTACGAAAGCTTGGCAAGATAGCCATTGTGTTCGAGGAACGGATCGGCTTCTCTTTGCGCGTCGTCGAAATCCTGAAACGTATATGGCCGGCCTCGATAGTTCACGATTGGCGCTGAGGCGTCGCCAGCGAGCAGCCATTTGCAAGAAACACCGGTGTTTAATTCTATTTGCTTGGCAGCCTTTTCGGTTAATCTGCGCCGGCCGAGCCTAAAGGACTGAATAGTTACCGGTTTGAGCTTTACCCGATCGGCCAGCTCTCTGTGTGTCTTGAGACCAAGCACCGACGCTAAGCGGTCCAGTACGTGTTCCTCTGTCTTTTTGTACATTGTGGCTTGTACACGGTACAGCAACGGTTAGGCGTGTACAAGTTCCGCTTTGTGCCGTTCAATGCCAAGCATGGCCGATGAAGCAGTAATTGAAAATCCAACACCTGCGTCATTCGCAGGCTGCGGACTAAATCGAATGTGGCAGGAAGCGGCGCGGCTAAATATAACTGAGCGCCAGCTTCGCGATTGGCGTGCGCAGGGGATAATCCCGTACATCAAAATCGGGGGTGTTGTCCTTTTTGATCCTAAGAAGGTCGATGCAGCGCTGAGCCGGTTTGAACGAAACAAGGGAGCCGCGAAATGAATCGAGCATCGCCCGGTAATGGAAACGGCGGCCGCCAGACCGCCGAAACCAATGATCAGAAACAAAACGCTGGAACAACTGATAACCGATCAGGAGAGCCAGGTCAAGAGTCCCGCAGGAACAGCGCAGCGTGCTTCGCCAATACTAGCAAGCGCGAGCCCTGGCATGCGGATTTCTGTGGAGTGACGGTCGTCGAGGGCCTCAAAGACGGAACAAAGTGCTGGGTCAATGTCACCAAGCGTCTCGATAAGTACGGTAAGGTTTACGTGACGGTCACGATCAGAGCGCAGGAGCGTTAAGGCAGAGGGCATCCAATGTCAGAAAGCACTAACTGGTTGCCACCTAACTACTCCCGGATGTCGCGGTTGGATCAAATGAACGCGCTGGAATCAGCCTTGATAGAACTTGGGTTTGATATCGCCGAAGTACTCGAAAACATAGATGGCGTTTGGATTAGGACCGCTTTCGATTCCTTCAACGCGGCAAGTATCGTACAGGTTTTTGGGCTAGCACAAATTCTTGCGGAGAATCAGCCGTTGACGGTTAGGAGTGCTATGTATCGGGGCATCGGAACGCTTTGGGAAGACTCTTCAGATCCTAATTACAGGAAATGCTCTGGGCTGATTCTTAAGATGCGCCGGCTCGGACTTATTCCGTATTCGTGGATCGTGGATGGGACTAGGGTAAGTGACAAACCGTCGAGCTGGTCAGGATTAGCCGATTACGCCGAGACCGTGGCGGCCTGCTATCGCAAGGATCTATGGGAACGCCAGGGTGACTACATCGAGATCTTCGTCGAGAAAGACGCGATGTCGGGGGTTATCCGCCCGATCACGCGAGAGTACGACGTGAAGCTCAACCCGATCCGCGGCTTCGGCAGCGAAACTTTCCTTTGGGGCATCGCGGAAGAATGGAAACAGATCGACAAACCGATTTTCGTTTATTACCTGGGTGATCACGACCCCGCTGGATTGAGCATCGAGCACGACTTACGTAGGCGGTTAGAGAAATTCTGTGAGTTCGAGGTTTCTTGGAAGCGCCTCGCGATAACGCATAATGATTTCAATTCCAATCTGCTCGGCTTTGACGTCACTAAGAAAAAGTATCCGCCGGCGAAGCTGCGGCAATATGCGGACCAGCACGGGACTCGCGGTGTCGAAGTAGATGCGATTCCAGCACCAGAAATTCGGGGTCGCGTTCAAGAAGCCATCGAGTTCCACATCGATCAGTATGAATGGAATTTGCTGAAAGAGCAGGAAACCCGTGAACGTCAAGACGTCCTGCAAATGGTCCGAAATTTAGTCGTCCAGAAGGCTGCTTAATGATTCCGATTCATAGATTCAACGCCGAAAAGCGCCCAGTGATCACTGTTCCGGAGCGTATCGCGCGCTATCTGGCCTGCTGCAAACCTGCGGTGGACGGCGAGCACGGTCACACGGCCTTATTCAAGGCAGCAGTAGTTCTAGTGTGGGGCTTCGGGCTGAGCGCCGACGAGGCGCTGCCCTACATCCAAGAATACAACACGCGCTGCCAACCGCCGTGGGATGATGGCGAGCTAGCGCGGAAGCTAGAGGAAGCTCTGACTAGTCCTGATCACCAGAAGCCGCGCGGTCATCTGCTAGGCGATACCAGTGCGGACAACGACGCAAAGGCGCCCAACGCAACTATCTCCAAGGTTAGTAATCGGGTGAAGCCCAAGCCGCGCTGGTCAGAGCCTGATCTAACCGCAATAGATAATATCGTGTCAGCCGGACCAGGGCTCTATGATCTATGGGAGCAGAGCCCAGCGCGATATGACGACAGTAATAGTCACAGTGAGGAAATCATCGACTGTCTGTTCCCTGGTAACCCGCTCTTGTGTGTCGGGAAATCTAACGATGATTTTACTACTCAGCATCGTGAAGATTGGCGAGGAAGCTTATCGGATCGGTCTCTGATAGTCCCTACCCCAATGTTAAGCGTTTGGGGTAAAACGCAGACTGGCAAGCCTTCCCAACACACAAAAGAAGCAACTGGCAAACGTGTTTATTTGGTAGTCGAATTCGATTTTGCCGAGATAGATCGACAAGGGAAGCCTACTCGCTGGACAGAGTTAATCCGTAAATGGAGAAGTTCCGGTATTGAGGTAGTTGACGCCTGCGCAAGCATCATTCTGCATTTGAGGGAGCAATTACCAACGTTGGCATGCGTTACCTTCAGTGGTGGAAAAAGCCTGCATGGTTGGTTCCGAGTCTTTGAACTAACCCCAGAAGGTCGATTCGAATTTATGCGTACAGCAGTTTCACTGGGCGCCGATCGCGCGACTTGGGTTAGATCACAGTTTTGCAGGATCCCGGACGGACAGCGCGACAATGGTAAACGGCAGACCTGTTATTTTTTCAATCCGGGGGAGGCGGTCAAAGCGTGAATCCGTGGTACTCCCAGCCGGACGATGAGATGCAAACTCTAAACGGCAATGGTCAGCCTGTCGGTAAAGCGGATTCGGAGCGCGACCCATTCAAAGAGGCCGGACCCGAACCGGAGGGCGACACAACGTCAGATCCAAACATAAAAGAACTGATTAATCGGTACGGGTTTCCGGCATTTGAAAACGAGAAGGGAAAGATCTCGAAACTTAATGAGCCGTTCTGGGCCGCCTATCACGCAGCCTGTGAGCAAGAGGCACTTTTCGAGGCCAACGAGGAAGCGTTTTATTACTACGACGAATAGACTGGCCTTTTCCAACTGCGGTCTGTGGATTTGATCCGAAAAAAACTCGCGGAACAAATTCTAGACAGCGCACAAGCCTGGCCTGCTCTTGAAGACTTGGAGCGCTTCCGCAACGAGCCAGTGTTGCGCGGTATTTTGGCGCATCTGCGAGGCGAGCTCGAACGGCCCAGTGGTTTCAACGTCGAAGGAAAGATTATCCATCTGGCCAATTGCGTCCTCGAATTCAAGCCGGACGGCACTTTCACTCCGCAACCATTCTCGCCCAAATATCGTAGCCGTAACCGTTCGCCGATCGCCTACGATCCTGCGGCCCAATGTCCAAAGTTCAAAGAGCTGATTCTCGGCCACGTAGAGCCCGACAACCAAGAACTTTTGCAGCAGTACGGCGGACAATGCCTACTCGGCCGCAACCTTACTCAGCGAATTGCGATGCTGGACGGTGTCGGAGGGGCTAGCAAAGGCGCCTTCGTCTGTGTGACCCAAGGCATTGTGGGAACCGCTAACACCTATGAGCTGCGCACACAGCTTCTCGATCAGCGTTTCGAGATCGGCCGCATGATCGGCAAAACTTTGTTACTAGGGGCTGATGTGAAAGCCGATTTCCTCTCAAGAGGAGGTGCGAGCCGGTTAAAATCCTTAGTCGGCGGTGACCGGCTGGAGGCTGAGCTCAAAGCGAGCAACAAGCGGTTTTTAATGTCCGGTCATTTCAACGTGATGATAACCTCCAATAGCCGCTTGCGAGTCCGGCTCGAAGGCGACCAAAGCGCTTGGCAACGTCGCCTTACAATCGTTACCTACGAGAAAGCCTTTAACGGTAACAAGATCCCCGACGTCGATCAGTTGCTCTTGCAGACCGAAGGCAGCGGCATTCTCAATTGGTACCTGGAAGGAGCGCAGAAGCTTCTTAAGAGCATTGCCCAAACCGGCGACATTTATCAATCCGAGCGTCAACGCGAGCGTGTTAAAACACTGCTCTTAGAGTCAGATTCACTGAGAATCTTCCTTCGAGAAAACATCATCCAGAAGCACTCAGCCAGCCTCACTGCCGATGAGATAATTGGCGAGTACAACCAGTCTTGCATCGATGCCGGATGGAGCCCGATGCCTAGACGCATCGCCGAAGAGCAACTTGAGAATCTCATGCTCGAGTTCTTCGGCACTCCGAAATCAAACTGTGTCAAACGCGACAACAAAGACCGCCGAGGATTCTTCAATGTCCGATTTTCCCAAACCTAAACCTTTAGGACGCTTAGGACGCTTACTTTTCACATGCTTGCCATTTTTGCCGCTCTTTTTAGGACGCTTAGGACGCTTAGGACGCTTATTCCTCACTCTAACGCAGACGCGCGCGTGCGTCACGCGGGGGAGTGGCAAAACCCCGTCCTAACCGTCCCAACCCAACTAACACACACTGGACATCCGCTTTTGAAACTGACCCAAAACCAATGAAGAACATCGAGGCGCACTCCAAGCTGATCGATTTGCCGCTCACCGAAGACCAGGCTGCTTTACTCAGTCCGCTTATTCGCGCTGCCGCGGCTGACCATAAAAACATCCTGTTCATCGCGACAGTCGCCCCGTTCTTGAGCGTCGAAGAAGGTCAAGCGAGCTGGCGGCTCCAAGCCACGGTGCTTCCTGCACGTGACGGGTTCAAAGTCATGACGGCGATCCAGAAGATCATCGACAATTAAAAACCACCTTCATCTGACAGCAACCAATGAACACAACGAAAAACCCAGACGATGATCATATTGCCGAGCTGCGACCAATCGAACGGATCAAGTTGGCGGCCTTGATGTTCCGGCTCGCCAACTATAGCGGACCGCCCGGAAGCCATATGCGCGCTCACCGAAAGCGGTTGGATAAACTGATCCAAGCGGCTGACAAACACGCTGCAAAAGTGCGCCGGCTACGAGCTGCCGCACACAGTGACGACGAATGAACTATCTAGAACCCATTTTGCGCTTACCGACCCGTCCGGGTTTGGCGACGGAGACAGGAACGGGCCAGCCTGTCACGTTTCGCGAGGAATAGACGCTGAAGACCGATTATTCCTCGCAGCTAAATCCCGGGCGGCTCTGTGGGCGGAAAGGGGATTACACCCGAAATGAATCAAAGATGAAAAATGAAAACGAATACTAAGAAGCTGCGTCCCAACGGAATTGTAATGGGGGACTGTTTTATGGCTGAATGGAAGGATGCCCAAGCCGAGAACAGAGCGCCCGCTACCTCTAACGTGATGGCGCTCTGGAATCGGACGCCTAATGCGAGACACCTAACACCGCAACAGACGGAAGAGGTCCTTAACTTCGTCCTGGAAGCGGTACTCGAGGTCACCGGAGCCACAGCCGAAGTTTGGCCTAACCCCAATTAAGGGAGCAGTGGCAATGCGCCAAAAACAAGAAAGAACGGTCTGTCTATACCCTACCGGTTTAGTAGGTTCTTCCCCGGTCACCATGGTTTTGAGCCCGCGAAGGCCCGAATTTTTCCGTATAAAACGTAAAAACACTTTTGGCCAATAATCGATATGATGGGAGTTTGGAAGGCTGGCGGCGTTCCGGCCAGCGCAAACAAATCTTGTGGCTATTTCCTGCCCTGACGGCAAGGGCGGTGTCGCGCTCTGACAAGAATGTGATTTGACTTGTCCTCCAGGCATGGTTTCGTTTATTTCGAATAAGGACACCATGATTCTCAAGAAACAATCCCGCTTCGACATGACGGTACTCGACCCCGAGCCCAGTAGTTCGGAGGAACAGGATTTTTTTGCTCGCGTACGTAGGGCGCACGCCAAGCCGGCGCTGTTGGACCCCGCCGGTAACCGTATCGACTTGCCCGATCCGATTTTCCAATTCTTTTCTCAGGTGCTGGCGCTCATGCAACGCGGCATTGGCGTGACATTTATACCGCACGACGAGAATCTTACAACCCAAGCTGCTGCTAACATTCTTGGCGTATCGCGTCCTTATCTGGTGAGGCTTATAGAGCAAGGCAAGATTCCGTGCACGTTCGCAGGATCACACCGGCGTGTGAAGCTGCAGGATCTTGTTGTCTACATGCAAAATCGCGACCGAGCCAGACGTGAGGCTATGGACCGGCTGACTGAAGAAGTCGAAAGGGCTGGGCTTTACGACAAGGTCCATATCCCTGAAGAGTGAACGCAGACTTCCCGGTCGTCCTCGACGCGTGCGTCCTAGCGAATCACTCATTAGCAGACTTATTGTTGAGGCTAGCTGAGTCGCCGCGGCTGTACCTGCCGCTCTGGAGCGACCAAATACTAGCCGAGACGACGCGAACGCTAATAAAGCACCTGGAGTGGCCTGAGGATCTCGCCAAACGACGCGAGTCTGAAATCAGGGAGCATTTCCCAGAGGCGCTTACTGGATTTCCACCAGAGCTTCTAACCGTGCTCAGTAATGACCAGAAGGATCGCCACGTGCTGGCCGCCGCTATCGTTGGGAAAGCCGAAGTGATTGTCACATTCAATTTGAAGCACTTCACCGAGGAGCACTTGCGCCCCTGGAAGATTCAGGCTCGACATCCGCAGGTTTTTCTTGAGTCCTTATGGGGCCTCGATGCTGTAGGCGTGACAAGTCGTCTAGCTGCAATCTCGCATCGTCGGGGAAAGTCGATGGAACAGGTCCTACGCACACTTCAACAAAGCGTTCCAAACTTTGTTTCTCAGATTGCCGCACCGCTAGGTATCGATTTGTCAGCTCAGTCGTAGGCTGAGTTCCGCGCTTTCTTCAGGAGCTCTGCATTCTCTGGCGCCTAAGCGGGAGATTATTGGCCCGGAGGTGGGATCCGCTTCGCGGACGGGGCTTCAACGGCGGGGACTGGATGCGGCCGCCGCCGGCGCGACTGTATCCTAAACGCAACAATCACATCAAACTACAAACATTTTGGAAGTTTGGCCACATCTTTAGCAGAAATTGCCTGTTCGTGCCCGATGAACGGAACGTCATCCGCTGAATGGTAATTGGTAAGTATGAGCACAAATGAAACTGGGCTCGTGTTTGTCACGAAGAATCGATTTTCAGCGCTCCTCAAGCGAGGTCGTCGTTCTATTAGCCGGCCTCCAGACGCAGTCTTAGAGACCGCCAATGGTAAACGCTTGCCTATCTTTCGGGTCGAGCCATCTGCGATCGCCGAGTTCCATCGGCTGAAAACCGAGTTGTTCGGAAACGAAGCCTGCACGCCTGAAGCCTAAAACCAGAAAGAGAACACAAAACGTGATAACAGCGACACTCCGCACCGTTCGAGGTGCAAGGAACGAAGAAGAAACGGTCCGAACCATTCGGCCATGTCCCGATTGCGACGCCACTGGCTACGATCGAAACTCGACAGCCGGCTCGGATCGCGAAACCCCTCTCTGTGAACGGTGTGGCGGAACGGGTTGGGTCTTTGCCGATACGGGCAAACGGATCGTTCCAGCGCCAGGAGACGGCAAACAGCGATTTGATCCTGAGCGCAACCAGATCGTGGAGGCTCGCCATAGCCGAGAGAGAACGTACGGCAGGGCGCGAACCCCACTACAAGAAAAGGGCGCTGCCATGATCGCCGGCGCAAACGGAATCGCCCGGCAACACAACGATCTACTCGACCGGAGGTATTAACCTTATGTCACAAACCAATACAGAGGAATCGGCCCGCGAGATATGCATTAGGGGAGCGAGCGACCTAGGACGAGGGCTCCCTCTTCCTAAACATATCACTAATCCGTATCCGTCCGGGGAAAGACGAGGCCCGGAATGGGTCAAGCTTGAAGTCCCCGATCATTACCCGAATCCAATCGGAGGGCATCGCCTCCCTGGCCATGAGCGCGCGATTGCCGAACAGGTCTACAACCGCGACGTTTGGGCATACCAAAATCGGCTGAACCCAAATCTCCTCTGGATGCTAAAGCATAGCCCGGACCCTCGCTCTAGGGACCTCGAGTACCAGGAAGACTGCCGCGACCGGTGGGGCCGGTGGGGCCATCTTCTCCACATAAGACCGTGCCCAATCAGCCCGGAAGATTTTCTATCGCCACATGAGCGGGAGCAACGACGTGCGGAGGCCGAACTCGAGAAACAACACAGGCCGATCCGCGAAGAGATAGGCAAGATCGAGACCACCTTAGGGAATCTGCGGAGCGAGTTAGCAATTCTCGATCAAGTCGAGAATGCATTGAACGATGCCCACCTGAATCACGCGATAGACCGGTTCGACCCAGTGAAGGAGCATACGTTCCTAATATTGTCTGCTAAGGCCTCGCGCAAACAAAAGTTCATGCCCGTTCTGACAAGTCACATTAAAGAGGCTGAGAAACAGGTTGAAGCGCTTCGACAGCAGGAGCGCGAGTTACTGCAGAAAACTAACTAATTACCAAAATCTTATGCAAACAAAAGTAAAACCTAGATATAAACAGGATAAAGGAACGAAACCTACTCTATTCCGCGCTTCGGAAGAAGTGTCTGATGCGGTGTACCAAAACTTCAATAGCCTTGCGCATCGCCAAAGACTTGCGCCGGAAACCCCGGTTTGGGCCCACAAAATCATAAGGATGGAGTCCTTTGTCAGAGAGGAGTTAATGGAGATCGAAAGGCTGATAAATTCCGAAGGACAGGACTCGATAACCGGTCAGGTCCTTGCTGCAGAAGTGACACTTCCTTGGATTAGAGAATCACTGCGGCCAACGGGAAAGGCAGCCGCAGCCGCAGCCTAAAATAGGAGAACACGGAAAAAACCTAACTGTTGTGCCTCAACCAACAAACCAGAGTGCTAACCGGGAGGTCTGATGGCCGACACCATTCCGCCATCTTCACCGCCTGCACGAGGATTTTCAGTCCTAGTATCGCCTAGGGAAAATGTGCAATTTACGCACGAAACCGGGCAACGCTGCCCAGTTTTCCCGGCCCGCAATATGGGGGATGCTTCTCAACCCAAATCCTCTAGACGCTTGCACGCGGCCTCAAAAGCCTCTTTTTCATCCACGTGCCTCCTCGCGTCAGACACCAGACGATGTTGTTCTTTTGCACCTTCCCAGGAAGGTTCTCATAGCACCAACAGGCGACATAAAACCAAGCGTCATCATCACTAAGGTTCACCAGCCGCTCGCCGCTTCAGGTAATTTCTCAATCGCTCTGTTTCAGTGCTGCGGTTTCGATACCAATCGGTGGACCAAATCCGGTAAATGTCCCATCCACGGGCGCGGAGGATTTCTTCTCGCAGGCGGTCACGATCCCGTGCCGTAGGATGTGAATGATACGGCGCACCGTCACACTCGATCCCGCAAAGGTATCGTGTGGGAGAACCGGGATCGGGAATTGCAATATCGATTAAAAAGCCTTGGCTTCCTACTTGGTAATGCGCTTGGAAACCGAGACCTTGCACGAAGCGTCCCACCGAGAGCTCGAACTCTGATTCTGGTTCACTTCTCGGACCATCGGGTGCGTCAGGTAGGAGGCCCGTCTCCGCGAACTTCAGGTAATTTCTGAGATGCATGACACCATCGTCGCCATGTCGTATGCGCGGAAGTACCTGCTCGGATCGCATGCTGCTCACAACAACTGTCCGCATCCGCGCACGAGTAAATAGCACGTTTAAGCGGCGCCACCCACCGGCCCGGTTAATGGGACCGAAGCGTTGGGCGACGACACCAGTCGCCACATCGGGCCCATAGGTAAACGAAATGATCACGACGTCTCGCTCATCACCCTGAATGTTCTCGAGGTTGCGAACGATGATCGGTGCCTTGGGCCTAAAGCGTTCAAGCGCATCCGCAAGCTCCGCGCTCTCCTTCGTTAGCCGATCGAAGAGCTCCTCGATTAAGTCCTGCTGTTGTCGGTTCATCGCCACCACAGCAACGGAATCCTGTTTCTCCTCAGGCCGAAGCGAGTTCTCAAGGACATGTTCTGCTAAAATTCTGGCCACCTCGCTGGCTTCAGGTGCGTTTCGGCCGGCCCGATATGCGGATTGTGCACAATAGTGCCACTTCACGCCAAGCGGGCCTTCCCCCAGCTGAACGGAAGGCGGGATCAGAAGATCTCTGTCATAAAAGAATTCGTTCGAATACAGGACCAGACTATGATGTTGGCTGCGGTAATGCCAGCGGAGAGACACAGCCGAGAGGAAGTTGCCGAATACATCAAGGATACTTTCGAGTTCCTCTGCGGGAGCAGCTTCATCTTCGCGCTCTTCATCCGGCTCGATTTGGATCGAAAAAGCATCTGAGGGTGGCATCTGCTTAGAATCTCCAACGATGACTACTTGCTTTGCTCGGGCCAGCGAGCCAAGCGCGTCTTCAGGTCGGACCTGCGAGGCTTCGTCGACGACGAGAAGGTCGAACTCAATCTGACCCGGAGGCAAGAATTGCGCGACGGCTGCCGGTCCCATCATCCAACATGGCATGAGCTGTCGTAGCGCTTGCCCCGAGCGCCGGATTAGTTCCCGCGCAGGGACATGCCGCTTTTTTTTGTTCAGTTCGCGCTCGATCAAGGCAAGGTCAGTGAGATCCGCTGCGCGGCCGACTTGTACCCCTGGCGCAATGTCCCTCAGTGGCCGGTATATTTCATGCACAATGTGCAGCCTGTGTAACACCGGAAGCTCTCGGTCCGCTAGCTGGAAAGCCTCAAGCGCGGTCTCCTTCTCCTGCCTGAAAACTGCGAATGCGTCGGGATACAATTCCTCGACGCGCCGAAGCCATCCTTCCCAAAAAGCTACCCGGGCAAGGGAGGCGAATGTGGCGATTGGTAACGAGTGCGCTGACATGAACGTGATCAGATCTTCATGTCCGTTTTCGGCGAACCACCTCTTGACGCGGAGGTGCTCCGCCCATAGGGGAAATATTTCTACGTCTTCACTCGCTTTCGAAAACGCTTCGACGATGGCATGCACTGGACGGGTTAGGTTCTCCGAGGCGAGCACAGACGAAGGATTGATCCATCCAAATTCTTCGAGGCGTTGCGCAGATTTTTGCCACAAATTTAATGCATCCGCTAGGCAGCCTATAGCCTGCCGAAGCTGGAGCAGACGCGCCCAGCTATCGGCCGACAAGAGCCATGTACTAACCCGGGCCGGGAGTTCTGGTATGTTAATTAAGGTGATAACTGCCCGTAAGGTCACGCGGAACGGCTCTAGTTGGGTGTTGTAAATCCCGATATGGAGTCCTCCTAGAAAATCTGAATCGCCGACCAGTTCATGGATCCGCGTCCGAAATCGGCGCAGCTTGCGGGCTCGACCGATGAGATCTCCAATTGTATCCAGCGTGTCATTGTTCGTGGGGCGTACAGGTTCCAGCGCTCCTAACGAGCGAGCCGCATGACCACAAATTGCTGCAAGTCTCTCTTTCGCCGCGCTTCTAGACAACGCTAGGACGCCGCTCGATGCCCCCGCAGCTCCTCGACCGAGTAAATCTGCCAAATCGTGAATACAGACCTCGAGTTGATCTGCCAAATCACCAGTCAAGCCTAGTGATTCCCCTATCATTTCGGCCTGACCAAGAAGGGTCCTTGCCAATTGACCACCAAGCCAGTGAAACACATCGCGAGCAAGGGCCGCCGCCTCTCGCAAACGTTTCCAATCAGTTTCGATGCCGCGAAATCCTGGACCCAACGCATTACGATAAGAGGTGTTAGAAGCAAATGACTCTAGTCGCGACGGCCAGGCTTCTAAGTCAGCTAGACGCTCTAATAAAGTAGGGTCTTTCAGAAGCTTCTTGGATTTAAGGAACACCCTCACCGCATGTCGCGCTCGAGCGGTCTCCCGAACGGCCACCACGCCTTCCAGGTGCCCTCTGCTGCGCTGAGCGTTCGGCGAATCCATGCAAGACGGTCCCCGGACGGAACGTCGAGAACTCGAAACATCGCTTCTAGTTGTTGCTCGTCCGCCTTCAGCTTCCGCGCCTCGACCTCCACTAAATCTAGTTGTTCCTCGCTGGCAGCCGACGCAAGGGATACGTCAAGATAACAGTCGCCCTTCCGAGCAAACTCGCCCCAAAGCCTGGTAACACGCACTAGGTGATCATCCTCGGCTAGCATTGCTGGCGGTTCACTAAGCCCTAGCTTACTGGCCAAAATCCCCGTCAGTTCGTCTCGATGTTGAACAAGGTTTAGCGCCTCGCGCAAATCGTCACCCGCACGCTGAAGTTCTGCGTAACTGGCCTTAGAAAGCCATGGCAGCTTCTCACGAATGAGGTTAACAGCCGACTCAGCGTCCGCAAGCTGAGCATCTGAGAGGTCCTGTTGCTCAGCCAACAGGTGTTCTCTATTGGCGGCACTCGATTGCCATTCGGCCATCGCCGCAACATACTCTTCATAGTCACCCAACGGGTGCCCTCTGGCGAGTCCGGAGACGAGCGGTTGCTGCCATGCTTCAGGAAGGGTCTCGGGCAAAGCGGCGAATAATCGCCGTATTGCGTCGCCAGTCATACCCGATAGTGATTTGTCAAAAATGGCTTCGTCTTTTTCGCGCCACGCATTTGCAGCTTCAAGGGCGGCTTGGATGCTTTCCCGAATAGCGCTCAGTCGGTACTGTGAAACAACCCCGGTAGGATGGAAGCCATCCCAAATTCGAGCTCGCTCGGGGATACCATCTGCAGCCAATCGGCAGAGTATTTGTCCTTTCTCTAATACAGAGTCGAGTCGATCTAGGCGAGCCTCGCCGCCGCGCCAGAATCCCGGAAGGTTAAAACCGCGGTGGCGATTTTCAGTTTGCTCATCGAATTCTTCATGAGACCAGACAGCCGCCCAGATAATCTCCCAACAGCTGCGGCCAAGGCCCGCAATCGGCTGCTTCAGCACTGCCCAACCTAGGTTCAGACTGTTTCGGTGCCGTAACAACCGGCTGAGCAATTCTGAACGATCGCGCGGAGTTACCGGCTTGGCTCTTAAAGCCAACCGTCTCTTAACCTGCTCGTGGATGGCCGTCACGCTCGCCTGACGGGAATGAAGCTCGAGACAAAATTGGCCAATCCATGCCTGGTCAAGACGTTCTTTTACGACCTTCAGCGCAACCAACTTTTCCGCCATGAAAAGCACGGTTTTACCCTGCGCGAGTGCTGCCCCGATGATATTTGCGATTGTCTGGCTTTTACCGGTTCCAGGAGGGCCTTGGATAACCAGGGATTCGCCACGGGTGACCCGTAACAGCGCCTTCATCTGCGAGCCGTCAGCATCGAGCACTGTCGGCAGGGGTTCTTCGTGCATTGCCCGCTCGACGTCCGAGTCGGAAATCCTTGGTTCGCTCGTCTTCTCCCGCCCCGCGAGTGCCGCCGTGATCCACGGGCGGTTGAGCAGTGGTGCGCCTTCCGGCCATCGTTCCGGATCGAGATCTCGCCACATAACCTCTTTAAAAAACGTGTAAAATCCGACTCGTGCTGCTCGGATTACACGCCAAGGTCTCACAGCAACATCATGTGACAGGCTGGCAACACCTTTCTCGATTGCGTCAAAATAGTCGTCGATGTCGCTAAAGCGGGTGCTTTCGTCCGTGGGTTCGGAATCACGTGCGGCCTCGTAGGCTTCGAGCTCTAGCGAGAACGGCGCCCGCCGCAGTCGCAGAATGAGAGCCAAATTGGAGCTTACGTCTTGGCCGTCATGCCGGATAGTGTACCGATAAATCTTCGTGCCGATACGCAATTTCTGTCCGCGCGCTTCCTTACCTTCTTCCGGACCGTTTCCCGCAACGCGTTCCAGATGGCGTTCGATTTCAATCGGTACGAGCACCAGTGGAGCGAGACGGGCTTTGTCCGGCTCGCGGTCAGGATCGTACCATTCCAAAAAGCCTAGCGCGAGGTAGAGGAAATTGGAGCCCGTCGCCTCGATTAATGCCCTAAATTGTGAGTGCATTGCGCGCAGCCGGTTCTCCAGCCCTACCGGCGGCAGCGCTATCGGCAGCCTACGCTGCTGCAACCAAGGGGTCAGATCAATGCCGTTATCCTCAAACGGTTCCATGGTGATATCGCTAGCGGGTGGCTCACTCTCCGATTCGCCCGACGGCGAACTGGCAGAGTCGGAGAAGGAGGAGGAAACCGTGAATACCCTGCTTTCCTCGACGAGCAATTGGTAGAGCTCACCGAGTGCGACTCTGCGGATTTTTAGGATTCGCCGACCGAGATCGCTATGGTTCAAGAGCCGGTTTCTAAAACCCAAATCGAGTAACCGCTCTCGCAGGGCTTCAAGCCGATCACGAAGCGACGGCATGGCATATTCATATCAGAGCTACTGGAGTGCCGGCAACTACTATAGGTGCCGATGATTTTGATATCTCGACGCACACGCCGCCTCTCCGAGTCAAGGAGCCAGTTCGCTGGGTCGCCCTCTAAGCCGTGTTACGCGGTCCACCCGCGTCCCAGCACCGGCCGGCCGCGGCATCGGCTTGCACGTCGCCCGTCGGCGCGTGAGCCGAGAAATCCACGATCACGATCGGCATTCTGATCCTGCCATCATCGATGGCATCCTGAAGAGCTAGCTCCATTCGGTTCGCCTGGCTCTGCACACTATCGAGGAGTACACACGTCACCGCTTGATCCCGCCCAGGAACCCGGCGCTGTTCAACCGCGTAAACAGCACCGGCAAAGGTTGGTGGAAAGACCTTGTCGCCTTCGCCTCCCGCAGGTTGGAGACGACGGCGGCAACGAAACGCAGCGGCAGAGCCGGCGACGGCAGATTGGAGGGCTTCGAGATTCAGTTTAGTGGTCATTAGCTAGGATCGTGCTGAGGATGCGAACGAAAAAAAGGAGCCGTTCTGCAACGGCAGACATTAGACCGGGCGCCAAATACGTCACCAAAGTGAATGTCACTCATCTCGTAGCAGGATTTTGGTTGCCAGCTCACCGAGTTCAGCACCAGATACCGATTTCGGCCAACGACGAAACCTATTGGCTAGAAAAATCAGAAAACGAGCAAGGCGGGTCATCCTATTTATTCAGTCGTCTGGCCATCCCTTTGCTGTGAGTCCAAATTCAGGGGTGGTGGACGTGTTCTGGAGAGGTACCGACAACGATCTCTGGCACAAGGGGTTCACTCCGAGCACCGGCTGGAATGCTCCCGAGCCTCTGCATGCTGGGCCCCTGGGCTCGGACCCATATCCGGTCAGTCCAAGCGCTGGAGTTGTCGATGTGTTCTGGACTGGCACAGACAACAATCTCTGGCACAAAATGCACGACGGTGGCTGGAAGGGCCACGAGAGTTTGGGTGCTGGACCCTTGGGCTCCCGTCCCTATCCGGTCAGTCCAAGCCCTGGAGTGATCGATGTGTTCTGGAAGGGCACGGACAACAATCTCTGGCACAAGTGGTTCGTCCCGAACGCCGGTGGCTGGCAGGGCCACGAGAGTTTGAGTGCTGGGCCCCTTGGGCTCCGACCCCTATCCGATCAGTCCAAGCGCTGGAGTCGTCGATGTGTTCTGGACTGGCTCCAACACCGACCTCTGCCACAAGTGATTCGTCCCGAACGCCGGTGGCTGGAATGGTCCCGAGAGTCCGGCGTAGCGCTAACTCGTCGAGGCGCATTCTCAAAAAATTAGCTCAGATTTTCTTTTTGCCACTCCGCGACGAGAGACAAGAACGACTCTCACTCCCGTTGGTTATTGGTGGAGACTGGTGATAGCTCACACTCTCGACAGCTTGAGAGACTTACCCCAGGGGCAAAGGTTTCGTTAGTGGTCGATATCGTTCAATCGATCGATGTTGAAAAAGGTGAGCTCGTCTCCCGGGCGAAATTAACCAAAATTCTTTCGTCGATGCCGGCATAGTTACGGGTGCCGATTCTGACTGCGAAAGGGCCGCTCGCTCTTGGGCTTTCTATTCTCAAAGCTCTGAGCGGTTTCCCTTGTTCGGGGTTTCGGTCGAAAGGCGGAGATGTCCACCATGGTTCCTAAAAGAACGCTCTAGGATTCGATTAAGGCGGCTTTGATGAGGGGGCCGGCTATCTTACAGTCCTCTTTGAGTAAACATCTTTTTTGCGTAAAGAGCGTTCACAATCCTGGCACATAGCACAATTGCGATCAGGATGTAGGAAAACAGGCTAGGTGAAATTAAGTACTCTTCTTGGAAGCACCAAATTGCGGTGAATATTGCAACCGGATAGGAAATCAGTATAGCAACAAACAATCCGCATCGCCTGACTAGTCTTCTAAAAAGCACATTCCAAAACAACAACATGGCCAGCAGCGCGGCGGTGCCACAGATTAGGACTGTATACCAAGGCAGCATAAAAAATCCGCAGACTAAAAAAATAGTGTCTGCGAATGCAAATGGCAGGTTAATCAACGTAATGATGGTATCACCTAGGGCCGTTCTAGCCCACGATGGGCGGTCCTCGGGATAGGCACCATTAAAACGCCTGGCGCACACGCCAGTGATGTCTACAACAAAGAGCAAAACGAAAAATGGCCAATCAAACACTTTTAGAGCCATCATTGTAAAAAGCTTCGTTGAGATTCGATTAGAGCGGATTTGATTGAGGGTCCGCTGTCCTGACATGGGCCTATTTCGCAGGATGTCGACGGCGCTGCAGGATGTCGACGGCGCTGCAGCGTATCGTCGGCGCGGGTGCGATTAGACCGGATCGGCGGCAAGTTCGTATCGAATTCGTTCGACTCGCATTTGGAAAAAAGAAATGTGCGATCCCCAACCGGAAACAGCGTCCCTGATCCTGTGCTTGCACGACTCCGGCATTCGACATCCAAAATAGATCGCCGCAAGTTCTTGTGGATGAAAGGGGCGATACGAAAATGGTCCTTGGTCTTCGTCTTGTTGCTTACTCAGGATTCGCCATTCATTCTCATAGGACCAATCAGAGCTTTTGGTATAAACCGACTTGAAGAATGCGTCCGGAGCACGCGTCTTTGGGCCTTGGCCCGTTATATATAGGAGAAATTCTTCGAGTGTGACAGCAACAGGAACTTGGTTCGAATATTCGACTAAAAGCGCGCCGTGCATTTCAGTGGCTAATTCGATCTTGGGCTGAAATTCGAGGACAGCACCTTTATGCTCGTCGGCGTAATGAGACCACATCAAAATATTGTCACGAACGGCAGACAGACACAGAACGCGATATGTCTTTTTCATTTCTAGCCAAATGTTTCGGTCTGATTCGAGACCTTGTTTCAAGTGGTTGACGTACTGAGGGAAGCGGGGCCGAAACAACTCCTGAATCCTTGCCGGATCATCTTCTCCCACACGCCGAGCGCGTGCTTCTCTGATCATGTCGGCGACTGGGTTACCTTCAAAAAGATTCGGATCATCGCGTTGTGTTATCAAAATCGAAACTCGCTGAAGTAAGGGTTCTTCTAACTGTTCCAACTCGAATCCAAACTCCAAAGGGCTGCGAAATTCGAATGGATCGTTGAACGATTCAGGCGAACTCCACTTGAGGGTTTTGTTCGTCAAAATTTTCAGTGCAGTGTCAGCCGTCACATATTTAAAAAGCGAGCGCGGCATAAAGTGAAATAGGACGTCACTCATTTCGTCAGTGCGGGCTTTGCACTTGCTCAGGCTGCTTGTTTCTTGAAAGCAATGATGTTGCGCGCCTGTTTCGGCGGATTGATCGCCCAAAACGCTCTAGCTTCTTTCGTGGTGACGCCCTTGTGATAGTTGCGCCACATGGTATCGACCGAATCATGACCGGACTGCAGAACCAGTTCGTCAACCTTCTTGAAATAGGCTAGGTGATTGGAGCAAAAGGTGTGACGCATTCCCTGTTGGATCCATTTCTCGATACCCGCTGCCTTCCAATTGGTGACGCGATGCTGGCGAAGTTCTTCGCCTGAATAAGGACAAACCTTGCCTTCGAATGTTCCGCCTCGATCCCGGTACGACTCCAGCCAGCCCGCGGCGTTCGGGCTGATCTTTGGAAACCGCCGACGATTTGTTTTGGAAACCTCGGGGCGGATCACGATCTCTTTACTGGCCAGCTTCACATCATCCCATTCGAGTTTTTGGAGTTCTCCATCTGGACGAATGCCGGAGAAGAAACCAAAGACCAAATAGGGGAGAAGCGCCAAGTCATTTTTAAGCGCGTGCTTCAGCATTGCCTCAACTTTGTCGGTCGGAATTGTCTCGATTTCTTTGCGCTTCCGTTCGGCGAAATCTAACCGGCTGATAGGGTTTTCTTTCAGATATCCGCGCTTGATCCCAAAAAAGAATACGGCCCGGAGATATCGCATGACCGGATTTCGTGCCCCAGGGGTGAGGGGGGAAAGGATGGTTTCAAGCTCCACGGGGGTGATCTCGGAGACTATTCGTTGGTGGAGGGTAGGGAACCGGTCGCGGGTGATGCGAAGCTCCCGGAGATATTCCGGGTTGCGATCCGATTTGGCTTCCAGGAATTGATTAAAAAGCTCCAGGAAGGATATCGAGGCCATCCGCTGCTCATGCGCAGCCAGAAACGCCCGTACGGCCTCAGGAAGCGGAATTCGCAAAGGAGCCAGTAACTCAAAGGCTTCGTAGGCCTCGAGCATTTGGGCAGGCGTCAGGTTCGCCGGCGAACGCTGCTGATTATCTTTGAGAGCCTTAAGCCGTTCACACTCGCCATCGGCTAGCTTCTTGGTCTCGAAGAATTTGCGCTGCCGCCTAGGCGGATTGAGCTCTGAAAGAGCTTCGGGGATATCGACGCACCAGGGGCGGTTTGGGCTGCTGGTCGACCTGTACGGTTTCAATGAAGCTGGCCGCATGGAAAGATAGTAGCTTCCACTGCCACTGACTGCCAGAATAATCGGCAATTCCGTGCCTTTTTGTTCCGCTTCGTTCCGTTATTCCCTGGGAAAGAGCTAGTTACAGAGGGGCGGTTTCCAGACTTAGGATCTGGTGGAGAAATCCTTAGGGGTTCGAGTCCCCTCTCCGGCATTCAGCAATCTTCCTCGTTCTCGAACTCGTCCTCGTCCTCGAGAATTCTGGCGTAGGTCTAACGGACGTTCAGCCTCAAACCGCTGCCCACACTCGATGCACGTCATCGTGATCCTCGAGCGCTTGCAAGAATTCGCCTACTTCAACGCGTTCTTGCTCTCCGAGTTCAACCCGTTTCTTCGCCAAGTACCCGGTCTCGCTGGTAACGACGGTCCAACCATTTTGGCTTAGCCATTGCGACACCGCGTGCGTGCCTGACCGCTCCGTTACAAATCGCACTCCGGTGCTTCCTTCGGGGATGCTGTCGTTGTCTGCCGACGACAGTGCCTCCTCTTCATTCGCACCGGCCTCGATCGCCGCGGCTTCCGCATCCACACCCTGTTCGGAGTGATAGGCTTCAACTAACCCAACATGGTCAAACAGAAATTTGTTGCTGCCTGGGGTACCGAGCTGGCCGGACTTGAATAACATCCGAATCTCCGGGGCCGTACGGTTTGTGTTATCGGTAAAAACCTCGACAATTACCGGGACCTTATGCGGCGCGTAACCCTCGAACACAACGCTCGTCAAAGTCAGCTTTTCGCCCCCGATGCCTGCGCCCTTTTTGATGGCACGCTCGATGACATCGCGGCTGACACTCATTTTGCGAGCTTTGTCGGCTGCAGCCGCTAAGCGTGCGTTGTTCTCCGGCTTCGCGCCGCCGAGTTTCGCAGCGACCATAATTTCTTTGACCAACTTCCCGACAGCTTGGCCCTTCTTTAGATGAGCAACTTCGCGTTTAGCTTGTAGCCACTGGCGTCCCATAACGTGGAACTAATTTGGCCGGAATTGGGGCCAGTTCAAATCCACGCCCCGTAAAGGTTCGTCCTCTGAATCCACGTCCTCCAGTTCCTCATAGGCCCAGCGCTCTATTGGGATCACTCGCATATTCGAACCCACTCGGTTTCAAAGTCTCAGGCGCGCCTTTTCCAATTAGCAAATATTTAAATGCCAGCCCCATCATCTCTGGATGCATCAGCGTTTTATATGCCCGTAGAAACCGATCGCGTTCCTGGCGGTCATGGGGCATTGCTAAGTTCGCTTCAAACGATCGCATCCGCTTTCCACCAGCGCCTACCATGAAATGATGTTGGTCTGTGAAACCGAGTAGTTGGCAACCGGCCTCCAGAGCTACTTCCGCGATCGCAGTAAAATCAACGTGAGCGGTGATATCTGTTTCTCCGATTCCTGCGAAAATGTTTTCTTCGCGGCGCTGATTTCGGTACGCGCTGAGAGTTCCTTTGGTTCTCAAAGGCGAATAATAATCGCTTCGTGAATAACCGTAATCGATCAAAAGGATGAAGCCACGGCCGAGGCTCTTGGTCACCGTCAAGATCCAATCCTGAGCCCTCAGGTTGATTTCGGTTCTGTAGGGCAGTGACAGGGGAGTAGGAATTTTTCCTATCAGCGTAGTTAACCGCGAGTCTTGAATTGGCCCTAGACTAAATCCGAAGGAATCGCCTTCCAGAACGATAAGAACCTCCCGCCATTGATCCTCTGACCATTCTACAACTCGGGTTGGTATCGCATCCAACAGTTCGTTTCCCAAGATGATGCCGGTGATCGAATTTAAGTCTTTCAAACTGCTCACCCAACGAACTGTAGTTCCGGTAAGCCGCTGTCGCTGCTGGTCCTGCTTTCCTGCGTTAGGCTCTGCTATCACATAATTCCAAGAGATCTTCGGCTGGTTTTCGGAAAGCCTGGCAAGTAAATCTGACGCTAAATCTCCGCTCTCAGCACCTGCTTCGACAATAGTGAATTCGGGCGGCCGATTCAGGAGTTCCCATAGCTCTGCAATCTGATCGGCGAGAATTTCTCCGAAAAGCTTACCGACACTGACGTTCGTGATGAAATCACCCTGCCGGCCGATTCGAAGCCGCTCTCCTGAATAGTAGCCCAACTGAGGATGATAAAGCGCCAACTCGATGAACCGTTCACAAGACATCGGGCCGAGTCGCACGATCTCGTCGCGAATAATCTGAACCAGTTCCGAGTTTTCAGGCACCCAGTCTTCTAGACCAGAATGCGGCACTAAACTAGAGATTCGCGTGCATTCGCGGCCCGTCGCGCCGTAGGACTTCGGCGAGCTCAGTCGAGTCGCTTGGCGTAGGCGCATCGCATTCGCGGTGCCTCATTGGTGCCACTGCCTCGGGCCCATCATTTTTTTTCGTTTGAATGGCTGCGATGCTGGTGAAAGCTGTGAGGCTCCAATGCTTATGCCCGACACTTCCCAACCAGCTGTCCATAAGCCTTTTTATCGGCGAATTTGGTTTCTTTCCCTCGTTGGACTGCTGGTGTGCCTGGCGGGTGTGGGCGGGTTTGTGTACTTCTGGGTGATCGTTCGCTACGAGAATAAAGCTGAGGAATTCGACCTCGCTAAACTTGAGAATCTCGAATCAGCGAGCGTGATCTACGACCGTTACGGGCAAGTCTACGGGAAGATTTTTATTCGCAATCGCGAGCAGGTCAGCCTGAGCCAGATCTCACCTTACTTGGTGGCGGCCCTGATTTCGGCCGAGGACAACCGGTTTTACGAGCATCGGGGAATCGATTTCTGGGGCATGGTCCGCGCTGCCTTCAAAAACACCGCGGCAGGCCGAATCCGGCAGGGGGCTTCCACGTTAACCCAGCAACTTGCTCGCAATACGTTTGATCTGGGTGATCGCACTTACGATCGCAAGATCCTCGAAGTCTTTCTAGCCATGCGGATCGACAAGGCATTGCCGAAAGACAAGATCATGGAGCTTTACCTCAACCGAGTCTACTTCGGAGGAGGGCTATATGGAGCAGAGGCAGCCGCGCGCGGTTACTTTGGCAAATCGGCCATGGAATTGTCTATTGGGGAAGCCGCCATGCTAGCGGGTTTGCTGAAGAGTCCCAATAATCTTTCACCCTGGAAAAGCCTTACGGCCGCGACTGAGGAGCGCAATTTTGTGGTCGGTCGAATGGTGGAGAATCACAAGATTACTCAAGAGCAGGCTGATCAGGAAATGGCCCGTCCATTAGAGGTCCGGCCCAAGACAAGCGTCGTCTACGAATCGTATGTAATCGATGCGATTCGCCAGCAGGTTGAATCGGAGCTCGACTACGAATCGCTGGCTAGCGAAGGATACAAGATCTATACGACGATCGATCCGGTGCTGCAGCGGGCCGGCGAAGGGGCTCTCCAACAACAATTGTCACAGGTTGAGCGAACCGACGGTTATCGGCATCAAACCTATGACCAATTCAGTGAGTCGCTCCGGGAATGGAGGGCGGCCCACAAAGATGGAGGTGTCCAGCCGAATCCGGATTATTTACAAGGGGCAGTTCTGGCGGTTGATAATCGCACCGGCGGTATCCTGGCTCTGGTTGGGGGCCGTGACTATTCGCAAAGCGAATACAATCGAGCCTTTCAATCCAAGCGGCCGGCCGGAGCTGCATTCATTCCGTTTGTTTACACCGCGGCGCTAGCCAAAGGAGTCTTCCCTGGTTCGTTGGTGGAAGATTCACCCATGGACAATCATCAGGTCATGATAGGGGGGGCGAGCGGCATCCTGGGCGAGTGGGGCGTAGAACGGTCCGACAACCAGTATGAAGGCCCAATTCCGCTCCGTAAAGCATTCGCCTTATCCAAGAACGCAGCCAGTGTTCGGGTTGGGATTCAGGCAGGGTTAGACTCGGTTCTGAAGCTGGCTAAAGCAGCCGGTATTAACGACGATCTGAGGCCGTTCCCGGCCACGTTCCTTGGCAGCAGCGAAGTAACCCTGGGCGATCTGGTGACTGCTTACACGATATTTCCTAACGAAGGTTCGCGTCCTGATAATCTAATGCTGATTACGCGGGTGGAGACCCAGGACGGCAAAGATGTGTTTAGAGCCGAACCTGCTCAGCACAAGATTATCGATTCGCAAATCGCGTACGAGGTTCATTCCTTTCTCAGCGATGCGTTGAGCTCCGGTACCGGTTCAGTGGCTCGTTCCGAATATGGACTCAGGAATTTTTCCGCCGCCGGCAAGACCGGGACAGCTTACAACTTCACCGACAACTGGTTTGTGGGTTATGATAGCGAAATTACATGCGGTGTTTGGACTGGGTTCGATCGTCCGCACACGATCTTTCGCGGCGCATTTTCCAAAGACATTGCTTTACCGGTGTGGGTGGCCATGATGAACGCCTCGCTAGGCCGTTTTCTGCCGCACGAACTTGGCCGGCCACTCGATCTAAAAAAGGTGGAGGTTTGCCTTAACACAGGTCTGCCGGCGTCCCCGAAATGTTCGTTCCTTTCCACGGTTTCTAACGATCCTGATTTACCGCCGCGCAAAGGGACGTTTACCGAGTTCACCACTGCGAAACAAATGCCGAAGGAACACTGCTGGCTGCACGGAGACGATAGCCGGTCTTTTGTTAAAACTCTTAGAAATCAAGATGTTCCCCGCGCGACCAACGCGGTTGAACCCAGCCGTTTTCCTCCGGTGGCAATGCTGGGAGAGACGGTCTTAGGCGAAGATCCTTACCAGGCTGTAAAACCAAAGAAGGAATCTAATACCGCCGCGCAACCGAAGCCTTCCTGGACGCCGGCGCCGAAGGCGCTGCCGGTTGATAAGGGTGAAGCCCAGGTTCGGCGAGCCGAACCGGTTGGCCCGTTGGATCGTCAAGGTGCGCCTCCGCCGGTTGAATTACCGACTCCGGAACATGTCGATCTCGCGACGGATCCTACGGATCTGTGAGTCACACGGTACAAGTGTGCGACGTTTGTAGACAATTGAGGACTTTAAGAGGCGACGAAGATCAAATTACCTCTTTGTGTTGGGCAACAGATAAAGTGCGCGGTTACCTAAGTCGATGATTGCGCGGCATTTGAACAGCAGGTCGGCTCCAATCAGCCCACCATACTCGTGTGAGAGACCCAAATCGCCAAAGTGCGTCTCCGAAAATCCGACTATAAGGTTGCTTACATCTTGCTCTCCAATCTTAAACCCTGGGACCTTCGTCATGGTGAATCCTCCAGTTTGGCCGGTCGCGTACGGTAAGCGGGTGACAATACGTGTATTGTAGTAGGAAAGATGTTCGCGATTTCGAATCGCCGGTTCGAGCGTGGTCCAGAATGCGCCGGTGTCGACGACAAAACTGTAAGGCGAGCTGCCTATTGTGCCTACCACTTCGACATACCCATGGGGGGTAATGCGAATCGGAATGTAGGTATAGCCCCATTCCTTCTGGTAGCGTTCGCTGGAGAGAGGCAACTTGGAACCCTGACGAGAAAAGAAAATCTGCTGGGTCCGACAATTAATGACTGCTCCGTATTTTAAGAGAAGGTTCATGCCGATCAAGCCTTCCTTGTCGAACGGTATTCTGGCTTGTCTTGTCTTCTCGTGAGAAAATTCTACGGATTCTGCTACCAGATAGCCTGGGCCAAGCTCCATGTCGCCCGACTTTATACTTTGGGCATAGACTATGGGTAGTTTCTTCCCGACATTAGTTACTGTGACGTTAACGTTGTCACGGGTCTTCGCCTGGGGAAGGGATAGCGCCTTTTGAGCGCTTGGGGAAATGAGTGACAGCGGAGCTCCGGTGTCTATCAGAAACCACTTGGTCTGCGATCCGTTCACCGAAACCGGCGCAAACAAATGGAGTTGGTCGCTCCTAGCAGTAGGCACAACCGCAAAACTGTCTTGGGCATTTCCCATCGGTGCCAATAGAACTATGCCGGCGGTCGCTGCTAACGACACCAAAATAGACCTCTGCATATTTCGGACCTTCTGGCAGAAAAGACCCAATCTTGGCAAGCCCGAATTTGGGCTCTTGTCAGTGCTCGCGACCGAGAGAAGAATCATGATTTCGATGGTTGCTGCGCAGATATAACCTATTAGACCCCAGATCGATCACTGCATCATATTCCCAGAGTATATCCGCTCCTATTAGCCCTGCCCAAATATCCCCACGATCCGATTTTGTAAGGCGAAATGAAGCCGACAAAATCTTGTGGTTACTCAAATCAAAATCGCCGAGTTGAAATCGAGTCCCAATGACCTGGCTGACTTTGCTGTCAGCGAATTCCTTCATCGGGCTTCTCACTACGGAATGAGTGACTTGTGATGTTAGCCGATCTTGCTCGACGATCGCCTGCTCGATCATTGTCTTGGGGGTACCGGTATCGAGACAAAATTGATGCTGATTGCTTCCTAACTTGCCTTCAATCTGGATTTGCAGGCTGAGTGTGACGGTGAAAGGAATCGTCACATACCCTTCCGCTTCGTACTCAGTGTTCGATTTTACCTGATCACCGCTAGGGTCTAGGTAGATCCGCTGCCGTCGCCAGACAATTAATGCGTGTCTCGCTAAAAGGAGATTCATGCCCAGCAATCCGGTCTTATCGAAGGAACCGGACCGGTGAACCGGAGATGGAAACTCAGCGAGCGCTTGAGCTAGCGGATGGGCCAGCACGACTAACGGGCCGCACTGGGTAGTCCCAACGGAAAGATCTGGCGCTTCGACAAAGTCGAAATCTTCTCCTCGGTTTTTCGGACGTGAGGTGAGCCGGTATCGATTAGACCGCTTCAGGTGCAAGCTTCTGGCGGTGTTCAGATCCAGCTCGCACATGGTTGAGCCGGTATCGACTAACCACCAGGTGTTCGGCGAACGATTGATCGAAACGGCGGCAAACAGCAAGTTTCCGGCGCGAACCGTCGAAATGAAATCATCCTGCGCGTCAACCGGTGTTATAGAAACAACGAAGCCGAACAGGCCCAGGCCAATTATTAAAGCGCCGAGGCGGAATGGCACGGTGGGGTCGGGCGATCGTAGGTTGTTCAACAGAACCAACCCTTAACCCTAAACCTCTGACCGCCAACCCCTAACCGTAGACCATTAACCACCACCTAACCATTCACGTTTTCTGCAGCGGAGCGAAAACCCCCAACCGCAAACTGCAAACCGGCAACTGCGAACCCTTCTACCCTCCGGCGATCGCCGGAACAATGCTGACCTCGTCTCCCGGTTTCAGCTGGGTCGCAGCATCTTGCAGGAAACGGATGTCTTCATCGTTAACAAACACATTAACAAAACGACGGATGTTATCTTCCTCGTCACAAATGCGTTCCTTTAGACCAGGATAAGCTTTCTCCAGATTCTCGATCACATCCTGGATCGTGAGACCGTCGACTTCGACAATTTCCTGGTTTTGGGTGAGCTTACGCAACGGGGTGGGAATACGAACAGGCACAGACATAATTTTAAGTAATTAAAAGGGGTTACACCGGTTGTTCGAGCAACGACTCGAATGCTCGCAGGTTGGGTCGGATCACCGCGGGACTACCCAGATGGCCGGCAATCGCTTCTTGTGTCTTCAACCCGTAACCGGTGATACAGAGGACGATCGATTCATCTCGAGGGATCGCGCCGTTGGCGATTAATTTTTGGGCACAAGCCAGAGTGACCCCGCCTGCCGTCTCCGCAAAAATCCCTTCCGTCTCGGCTAGCAACCGGATCGCGCTGATAATCTCCTCATCACTGCAATCTTCGGCCGTTCCACCGGTCTGTTTCATGGCTCTGATCGCGTAATACCCATCGGCTGGCGTCCCGATAGCAAGCGACCTAGCGATTGTTTGCGGCTTGCTCACGGGTCGCACGGTTTCGGTATTGTTCTTAACGGCCGTACTGATCGGCGAGCAACCGGCTGCCTGAGCTCCGTAGAGGGTATATGGAGTCTCCTGGACCAGACCGACTTTGCCAAATTCCTGGTACGCCTTATGGATCTTTGTCAGTAGAGAACCGCTGGCCATGCAAATCACCGTATGCCGGGGGATCTTCCAACCCAGTTGTTCGATGATTTCGAACCCCATGGTTTTTGAGCCTTCGGCGTAGTAGGGCCGGAGATTAACGTTGACGAACCCCCATCCGTACTTGCCGGCAACCTCCGAGCAAAGGCGATTGACTTCGTCGTAGGCGCCCTCGATTGCAATCACGTTGGTTCCGTACACCAACGAATTCAATATCTTGCTTTGCTCGAGATCGGATGGAATCAGCACGTAACTGCGAAGCCCGGCAGAAGCGGCGTGCGCGGCGACTGCGTTCGCCAGGTTTCCGGTCGAAGCACACGCCACGGTATCCATGCCGAGCTCTTTTGCGCGAGTGAGCGCCACCGAGACGACGCGGTCCTTGAAGGACAGGGTGGGAAAATTTGCTGCGTCGTTCTTGATATAAAGTTCTTTTACCCCGAGTCGTTCTGCCAAACGATCGGCGCGCACTAAAGGTGTAAATCCCGTATGTTTGCCCACTAGCGGCTCGCCTTCGATCGGCAGCAATTCGCGGTAACGCCACATGGACTGCGGACGCGCCTCAATCTTGGCGCGGCTGATCTGCTGAGCAATTGCAGGATAATCGTAAGCGGCTTCTAGTGGTCCGAAGTCGAACTCGCACACGTGGATTGCGTCCTTCGGATAGCGGCGTCCGCATTCGCGACATTGGAGGTGCGAGAATAAGGGATTATTGTCCATGGCAGGAATAGTCATTTCTTTCCCACCAAGAGTGCGAGTTACGTCAACAATCGCTCTCTCCATCTTTGCTCGAAAACTCGAGCCTGGAATTGGCACCTGGTCGTCCCGCTTTCGCGGAACCGGTTGCCGTGGCATCGTTGGGCCAGTCCCTCCGCCACTCTTGATGGAAGTCCGAGAGACTAGGTGAAGCTTCAGGCGGAGTCAACTACGGAGCATCAAAAAATTTCTCCACGGCGTTAATGGGCTCATCAACAACGAAGGGCGCGTTCCTCAACAACGCACTTTACAACCGTCATAGAGCAGGATTCTATATGCAATCCCCACGAACAAACCATGGAACAAAAACCTGACTCCACCGAAGACCACTCTTTTGCTCGCGAATTAAAGGTGGGGGCGGCCGGGCTCTGCATGGCGGCGGCCTTGATCTGCGTCTTTCTGGTAATTATGTCGTTTTTGGCGCATATCGTCGCCGAGCACTTCGGAGGGAGCCTGCCCTTTTTCCTAGATAAAGGCTAATTGCGGAGGGATAGGGTCACAAACCGTCTCCTGTTGAGCCCTGTGTTTGTTGGCGGAATGAATTCTTTGTTAGGGGGACCAAATGCTAGCCAACGGGCTTGCCTCATGGCATCATTATTCACCTCGACCGTTACATGCCTGCCAAATTTCGCGTGTATCCTCCTGTGGGTGAACCCTTTGAGAGGATAATAGAGAACACCGCTACCATCGGGCGTACCCTAGACAACACGGTTGCACTCCCAGGCAACCATGTATCCCGGCAACATGCGATCGTTCGTTGCCACAATGCTTTCCAGTATCAGATTATGGATCTGGGTAGCCGCAATGGGACGTTCGTCAATGACCAGCGTGTGATCATGCCCATTGTGCTGGAGCCCGGAGCTCGGGTCCGGATCGCCGATTTTGAGCTTGTCTTCGAACAGAATCCTGGTGATCAAAGCGGCGATCATACCGACGCAACCCTGGCGGCCTTAAGCCATGACACAAGCCACGCGATTTTATCTGTCTCTCTCCTGGTTTGCGATATCCGCGGGTTCAGTCCGATGGCGGAAAAGCTGGGGGATCGCAAGATAGCCCAAGTCTTGGGCAATTGGTTTCGTGATATCGGAAATGCCGTACAATCGACCGGTGGAATCATTGACAAATACATCGGTGACGCTGTGCTAGCTTATTGGCCGGCCCGCGACCAGATCGGCACCGAATGCGCAACTTGCCTCGACGTTGCTTTCACCATCTTGGAGCTAGCCGCCGCTCGCACCTGGGCCGATACAGATCAGCCGTTTCGGGTGGGTATCGCACTGCATTTTGGTAGAGTCACCAGCAGCAACATTGGCCAGGTAGCTGTCCGCGACGCCACCATCATCGGCGATGCTGTTAACACCGCTTTCCGCTTGGAAGGGGTGATGAAGCAGCTCAATCAGCCTCTAGTTTTGTCGCAAGACTTCGTGACGGTGCTGCCGCCCGGCCGGGAATTCAACGATTTCGGCGTCTTCCAGCTCAAAGGCAAAAGCCAGCAAGTGCGGGTTTTTGGACTAAACGAGGCGCAGTAAAGAGCCTATAAGTCCCGTTCGTCCCATAAGTCCCATTCGAGAAACGTTCCCAAGGCGAGCTAATGCCCTCGTAGCTCCTATTCCTTCTCCTTCAAAATCAACCCCACGTAAGACAGGACGAAGCCCACGACGCTCCAGAGAAAAAGACTGAGGTAACCGACGATTAACGGGCGCGCGTTTGTGTAGATCTGACCGGTCTTTAAGCGCTGTCCGGATATAGATCGGGTGAATTGATTCAGGTTGTCGTACGGGATATTGAACTTTGAGGTCACATCTCCGCCAATTTTTTGATTGAAGAGCAAGCTGGTATCCGAGATCCGTTCCGCGGCGAAACTCGGCATAATCTGGGCGACGGCCAGCACGAATGGACCCATCTCATCGGTTTGGACCGTGAATCCGGAAAATAGAATTTGCGGGATTAATATGAGAGGGACCAACATTACGGCCTGGAGCGCCGAACGTGCAAAAGAGGAGATTGCCAGACCAATCCCAGTAGCGGCATATCCAAGTAGCAGTAATCCTAGAATTTCCATTGGCGCCGCCGAAAGAGGCACCCGCATTGTGATGAGCGCGCAGGCATAAAGGATTAGGCTCTGGAGGCTGGTTATTGTCCCCATCCAGACAAATTTGCTCATGAGATAACTGTTCCGGCTTAAACCGACCAGCCGCTCCCGCCGGAAAATGGCGCTCTCTTTGACGATCTCTTGAGCCGAATTGCTGCAGCCGAACCAGAGTGTGGCGACATAGGCAAAAAACTGAATCAGAGGCGCCTTATCAGTGACCCAGCAGACAAGCAGGCCGATCACCAGGGGTTGGCCGAGAGCAATTATCAGGTTCTTGAGGTCGGCCCTAAAAATTGCTAATTGGCGCTGCAACAAAATCGGAAGCGCGAATGGGCGTCGCTGTTTTATTGCTGATGGCCGCTGTTCGGTGGTTGGAGGCTCTGACGGGGCAGTTATCTCTGGCAGCGAAAAAGGAGTAACCGTCTTGGGATCGATCGTCTGAAGCATGTCGTACAACGCGCTCAATCGGCTTACCCCAAACCGGGCTCGGGCCGCATCAGGAGGCCCTTGGAAAAGCAATTTGCCGGCTAACAGAACCGCGATCTGATCCATCAGAAACACGTTTTCCATCACGTGGGTTGTGCAGATCACTGTGCAGCCCGTGTCGGCTAGACGCCGCAACAACTCCATTAGCTTAAATTCAGAGAACGGATCCAGACCTGAGGTCGGCTCATCCAAAAAGATCAGCGGCGGGCGTCGCAGGAGTTCGACCCCAACGCTCACTCGCTTGCGCTGGCCGCCGGAAAGGAGTGAAATCCGCAAATCTTTCCGTTCGGTCAGACCGAGACTCGACATGGTCTGCTGAACCAGGGCATCGATAGCGGGTCGAGGTGTCCCGGCCGGAAGACGAAGCCGGGCAGCGAACGTTAGTGCTTCTACCGTGGTAAGATCTCCATGAACGATGTCGTCCTGCGGCACATAACCGAACATCGATCGGAGCTGATTCAAATTTCCGTAAAAGTCGGTGTCATTGATCAATATCTTTCCATTGTCGGCCGGCTTGAGTCCGCTCAACGCCCCAAGGAGTGTCGATTTTCCCGCGCCGCTCGGGCCAAGTATCCCGATGAACTGGCCGGGTTCCGCTACGAACGACACGTCTTGGAGAATCAGGTTTCCTCCAGCTGTCCGGTTAAGTCCGGTCGCAACTACTTTCCCGACCGAGACGCGAAGGATGCGGTGTAATTCGCGGCCGGTGAATACGAAATAGAAAGGTCCAATCTGGAGTTGATCACCAATGATCAATTGGTGCTCGTCAAACCGCCGGCCATTCACGAACGAGCCCGCGCGACTATACAAGTCCAGGACCCGGAACCCATCGGCGCTCTCCTCCACGACCGCGTGTCGTCGAGAAACCATGGGGTCGTTTAGCTGAACGTCCACTTCTTGACTGCGCCCGAATGCTAGCCGTTTGCCAAGTGGAAGGCGGTCCACCGTCTCGTTTGCGAAGACCACCGTTCCGGGAGCGCCTAACGCTTCTACGACCGAAGCCTCGCCGGCAGGAGGTTGGGCAGCCGAACCTTTCCCGAAGCCGATGACCACGGGACCGAGGGTGATTTGATCCCCTGGAGTCAACTGCGTTTGCCCTGCGATGGGATTACCATTGACGACGGTGCCCCGTTGGCTTCCGAGGTCCTCAATCAAGAAAACCCCTTCCTGGGAAAGGATCCTACAATGGCGCCGCGATATTTCCGGATGAGTCAAGACAAGGTCTGCCTCCGTTGAGCGCCCGATCACGACGCTCGTCTGAGAGAAAGACCGACTTGATGGCGGCAATCCTGAGACAATAGCTAACTCGATTTCCAAAGCCTTTAGCTAATCGAATTCGGAGATGGATTTCAACCTTCCACTACCAAACATACTTCCCTGCGCGCCCAAATCGGTCGAGGAACTGTCCATTCAGGTTCGGCCCGATCTGTTGGATTGCTTCTACCATCGCCTCAGCCGATTCTTCAGGTGAAATATCGGCGTCTTCGCCACCCATATCGGTTTTCACCCAACCAGGGGAGATCGCAACGATCGTAATTCCCTCTGGAGCAAGCTCGAACGCCAGAGACCGAGTCAGCATATTCAAGGCAGCCTTGGAGACGGCGTAGGCATAGTAGCTAGAACTGTCCCGCTCGGCGATTGAGCCTAGTCCGGAAGAGAGATTTAGAATCCTCGGGCGATTACTTCGCCGCAGGTGAGGAAGAAAGGAACGAATCACTCGGGCGCAGCCCAATACATTTACCTCAAAAACGCTTCGGAAATGGTTGAAATCGATGTTCGCTATTTTTTCATCGCCGCGTTCGGGCATAACGCCGGCATTGTTCACAATCACATCGATTCGGTCGGAAACCGCATCCGCGGCTGCAGCCACGCTTTCGTCGGAGCTTACATCGATAGGTAAAACGCGGACCAGATCCCTTTGCGAAATTGCCAGTTTCCCCACGTGGACCGCATTCTCTATGTTCCGGCACCCAGCTAAAACCCTAAAATTTGAGGCGACTAATGCTTTTGTTAAGGCGTAACCAATCCCTCGGTTTGCGCCCGTAATCAGCACGCTTTCCATGGACCAAGATAGCTGTCGCTTCTTTCTCTACAAATAAGAGAAAACGAACCGCGAATGGATCCGCCGCCGCTACGCTATGGCGCGACTGTCACGAATTGGCGCGAAACAAAAACCGCTAACCGCAAACGGCCAACCGCCAACTGCGAACTAAGAGGTCCGTCAGAGAACTACGGCAGCGGAGAGCATACTACCGTTGCTGCATTCCTGCCCTGGCGGGGTTTGTAAGTCACCGATCCATAGCCCCTGACGGATTCGTTAACATTCGGATGGATAGGAGTTCCGAGCAACGACTTTTCTCTTAGAGGAGCTAGAATCGAGGATCTAGGAGGGGTATCGGTGGCGCGCCGAGTTCTTTCCCTATCGGTCAGGGAGTCGGCATGCCGCCAACGAGGCGCATGGACGCCCTAGATTCTAGCTCCTAGCTCCTTACTGTGCTACACGTAAGGTCACTTTCTTGAGTCATGGCTCGTTTTCTCCTGATCGTTGCAATGTTGTGCGCCATTGGTGCGGCTGGCCTGGGCTTCTTTAATCGAGATAAATTGACCAGGATAAACCAAGAACTTGTTGCTTCCGTCGATCGTACCAAAAAGTTGCAGGCCAAATTGGACGAACTCCAGAAAGCGATGCAGCAAATGGGGCAACAAATTGAAAGCCAGGAGCGAGCTAACGAGCAGCAGCGTGATGCGATAAACTCTGATCTAGCCTCCACGAAAACCAAGCTCGCTCAGCTCACGGATCAAACCGCCGGTCTGCAAAAGGAGAACCAAGAGCTCTCCAATCAGTTAGCGGATGCTCGCCGTAATCTTGACCAGAAAAAACAGGCCGAGGATGATCGGCAATCCCTTGCTGTCCGGCTAATCAATGTTGAAAACACTTTAAATCAGTTGCACTTAAACGCCGCTTCCACATCAAAGAATAAACCTAAAACGCCGGTTACCTTGGAGGGGACCGTGCTTTCGATGAACCGCGACGCGCAAGCTTTGATGGTCAGCCTTGGCAGTGATCTAGGCGTCACGCCAAATATGCATTTGACCGTCGAAAAGAACGGTCAGACGGTGGGCCAATTACGCGTGGTTTCTGTTGATAAGAATAGTTGCGTCGCACAATTTGTATCTGATGGTCCGGAGAATTTCGCTCGAGTATCAGTTGGGGATCCAGTGAGCATTACGGCACGATGAGAACGCTGTTGGTATTGTCAGGCTTAGGATTGTTGTTGGCGGGTTGTCAGATCGACCCGGAAACGCAAAAAGAGGCGCAGACGCCCCAGTTTGGTCAACCGCAGAGCACGATTCCGTGGAACCAGCCGCAAAACTGGGAAAACAGCGGACAACTCGGTTCGATTCCCGGCGTGGGCAATACGCGCTATTAGTAAGACTTCTGCATTGCTGATCGCAATCCTTCGGGGCGGCGCGCTCGGCGACATGGTCTTAACCTTGCCGATCTTGCAGGCGCTGCGCGCTTTCTATCCAGGATGTTTCATCACCTTTTTCGGTCCATATCCTCAGGCAACGTTAGCCGCCGGCTATACGGACCGCCTCGTTGATTTGAATTCCGCCAGCTTGGTCGGGCTCTTCCACGAGGATGCTGCTCTTCCCGATGCAGTTCTTGACTATCTTCGGGCAGATTTGATCATTAGCTTTCTCTCGGACCCTCGCAGAGTAATCGAACAGCGGTTACTGGCGTCGGCGACTCCCAAATTTCTGCAAGGTCCGTTCAGACTGGATCTCGAGCGCCGGCCAGCCGTCGAACAGTTAGCGCAGCCACTTCGGGTTCTAGGTATTGACTCGATTGATCCGGTTCCTCGTTTGATCCCGCTGCCCAGCAAACTTTCTGTGTCCCGTCTAGCCATCCACGCAGGTAGCGGTTCGCCAAAGAAAAACTGGCCTTTGCACCACTGGGCGAGGCTTTTGGCAACGTTGATGCCCTCTTTCGATAACGTTTTGCTTGTTTCGGGGGAGGCTGATGCTGAAATCGCTCAAGCCATAGAACCGCTGATACCAGCGGACAAGCTCCGCTCATGCGCAAACCGATCGCTCTCGGATCTTGTTGCCGAATTAAGTCAAGCGACGCTCTTTATCGGACATGATAGCGGCGTGACTCACCTTGCCGCCGCAACCGGAATTCGAACCATTGCCCTGTTTGGCCCGACTGATCCCGTGATCTGGGCTCCCAACGGTGATCATGTAACCGTCATCCAGAGTCCAGATCGAACGATGACCGGCCTAAGCGTCGAAACGGTCCTGGAAAACCTCCCACCTCTCAACCTAGAGGAATAAGCCACTCTTTGGTGGGGCCAGCCGGCTTTGGTAGAGGCTCCCAAACGACTGAATCGTGTTCGCAAGGGATTTTTGGTGGTGCCGCCGGTTAGACGTACAGGGCTGATGCGCTGCCGAGCCGGGCCCTTGATGCGTTCGATCCCAAGACATTGAGCTATCTGTTTTAATAATGAAACTCAAAAAATATATGTTGTATAATATGCAATGCTACCCAAGCGCGGGCACCCCGCCAAAGGAGTCATAGAAGACGATCGCACACCGACTCTGATTTTCCTTAACGTTTGCACTACCAACCGCGAGCCCTGGCTAGCGGATCCCCACGTCCACGAAACGCTCGTCGAAGTCTGGCGCTCCGCCACGCATTGGGAGGTCGGTCCTTACATCTTAATGCCGGATCACCTACACCTTTTTAACAGGCCAGGCTATGGCTCGGCAACCTTCGATCGCTGGATTCAATACTAGAAATCGATGTTCGCCAGAACGATCGGCGATCCCGACCTGAGGTGGCAATCTGGCGGGTTTCACCATCGCATCCGTTCCTGGGAAGGCGCTGAAGAAAACCGTCGGTACATGATGATGAATCCTGTGAGAGCCGGTTTGGTAAATACGCCGGAAGAGTGGCCGTTTCGCGGGGAGATCTTCCGGCACGACGAATGGTGGTAAAGGTAGTCAGGGGTGGTGGATGCTCTCGGCTCGGCGGCGTACAGGCGTATCCCGTCGGCTATCGAAACACACCAGGAGCCCTGTGACTAATTTGGGTTGTTCCGGAGCCTCGCCCCCCTATGGTGTTGTCAAGCTACCCAG
>Ga0209647_1000402_pt1 | contig 40909 bp, 37 predicted proteins | sample GraSoi_2013_60cm_FD_185827 | JGI IMG/M metagenome (GOLD analysis project Ga0209647, IMG submission 185827) | Grasslands soil microbial communities from the Angelo Coastal Reserve, California, USA - Sample 9_17_2013_60cm (SPAdes) (version 2) | ecosystem: Environmental > Terrestrial > Soil >...
GCCACGTTGGAGAGACGATCGACTTGGCCGCTGGGCCAGCGAATCTCGATGGCGTCGGCTTTGTCGCGCTGGCCCAGGCCGAAAGTCAGGATGAGTTCGCTGGAAGAAAGGTAGCTGGAGCCGCTGCGCAGCATTTGCGTCTGCGTGTCGGCGCCCGAAGAGAGCCGCACGACGGCGCCGATACCATCTCTGTTGGACTTTGTGCCCACGAGCTTGAGCCGAACGCTGCGATTGGCTGGGTTACTTCCTTGCGCTTCATTGCGAAATAAATAAACCGGGCCGCCGTTGGTGGAAAGTAGCAGATCGAGGCGGCCGTCGTTTTTGGTGTCGGCGTAAGCCGCACCGCGTCCGACGCGCGGCGTGGTGAAGGCTGCGCCCATTGTATTGGTCACTTCCTCGAATTTTCCTTTGCCGAGATTGCGAAACAGGTGGGGCGGCATCGCGTATTTGACGTTGGCTTGCACCTTTTGGATTTCGGGATCGATGTGGCCATTGGCTATGAAAATGTCCGGCCAGCCGTCGAGATCGTAATCGAAGAAGAAGCAGCCGAAGCCCAACGTCAGCAGCGTGGCGCGGCCGATTGCGGATTGCGGCGCTTCGTCCACGAATAAGCCTTTGCCTTCGTTGTGATAGAGCGAGAGCATCTGGTTCGAAAAGTTCGTGATCATCACGCTGTGATAGCCAGAGTGATCGTAGTCCGCGGCATCGACGCCCATGCCGGCGCGGGCCACGCCGTCTTCGCTGAAGGCTACGCCAGCGATTACTCCTTTTTCGGAGAAAGTGCCGTTGCCGTTGTTGCGGTACAGCTTGTTCGGTTGCGTGTCGTTTGAAAAGAGAAGATCAGGCCAGCCGTCATTGTCGTAATCGAGCACCGCGATGCCCATTGTCTTGGAGGTCGGTTCGCCGAGCCCGGCTCTCTGCGTGACATCCTCAAACGTGCCGTCGCCGCGGTTGTGCCAGAGCCGTGCCGCTGTTCCCTTGTAGGATTCGGGCGTGCAGTACGACTTGCTTTTACCGTCCAGCGTGCAATAAAGGTCCGTTTCCTGCGTCCATTGCACGTAGTTGCCGACCACCAGATCGAGACGCCCGTCTTTATCGTAATCGACCCATGCTGCGCTGGTGCTTAGCTCGCGGGGACCGCTGAGCCCGGCCCTCTGCGTCACATCGGTGAATGTTCCATTACCGTTGTTGTGAAAGAGCCGGCTTTGTCCTAGCGCGGTGACAAAGAGATCGTCAAAACCATCGTTGTCATAGTCGCCTACGGCAACGCCCATCCCGTACATCTCCACGTCGAGACCGGCTTTGTGCGTTACGTCGGTGAACGTTCCGTCATGATTGTTGTGATAGAGCTTGGGCGTGGAGTGTTTTTGCGCGTGACCCGGCCAGTCCATGCCGTTTACCAGGAAAATATCCGGCCAGCCGTCGTTGTCGTAATCGATGAACGCGACGCCGGGGCCGAGCGTCTCCGGCAAGAATTTCTTCCCGAAGGCTCCATTGTTATGCACGAAGCGAATCCCGGACTGCTGGGTTACATCGCGAAACGTCACTGCGGAGGCGGCCTGACCGCCGGTCTTGCCGACCCCCACTGTTGCAGCTGCTAGCGCAAGCGCAGCCAACAACGCCGTGAGTCCCTTCATTGTGTCCTCATTGTTAATCGTGGCCGACACCTAAAGCATCCGCGACGCGATTGATGTAATTGAACCAGGACGCGATCAGCGTAATCTGCAAAATGCCTCGGTCGTCGAAGCCGACGGCTCTGAGTTTTGCGTGATCGTCCGGCGAAACCTTGGTCGCATCCTTGGTCAGCTTCATCACATAATCGAGCATCGTGCGCTCCTGCTCGTTGATCGCCGCAGACCGATAGTCTCTCTGCAGCGTCTCCACCAGCTCTTTGTCCAAGGTCACGCGACGCAGAAACTCTGCGTGAGATTCAATTCAATAGACACACCGGTTCGCTACGGAAACCATGGTCGCGATCATTTCGTGCTGGCGGCGCTGCAAGGGCAGCTCTGGAGACATCAGCGCCCCGAAGGTGCTGAACGCGTGAAACATTGCATCGGGGATCAGCGAGTGCGACGCGACAATGCTCGAACTCTGCCCATTATTCTCGGGATGCACTGGCGTTGCGTACTCAAGGGGATAGACCGCGCGTTGCGCCAGCATCGCTTTCTTGACGCGCTCATCGTCTTCCATCGGTACGGTTTTGATCCAGGTCATGAATCAAATCCTCCTGAGGTCAGCCTGGTGTGGAATCAATGTGAGCCACCAGGTTGGGTTGCGACCGTTGCAGGTGACGCGGCGGCACGTTTAGCAGTCTTCGGTGAGGCATTCAGCGCAACGGAGACATGCTCGTGAATGGGCTGCCGCTCGTTGTTGTCTTCCGGATGCGCTTGCCGATAGGGTCCGGTGATGGCCTGCGCCGATTCGTCCGCCTTGAATCGCAGGTAACGTTCTTTGTGCTCGTTCGCATGCGCTTCGTCCCCCAGCCCGCTGTAGCAAAGCATCAGGTTGTAATGGGCCTGCAAATCCTCGGGGTCGATGGCCAGTGTCTGATTGAATTCCGTCACGGCCGCGGCGTATTTCTTCTGCAAAAATAAAATGCGGCCCACTTCATTGCGCACGACGCGGTCGCGCGGATATTGCTCCAGGATCTGCCGCAAGCGCGCAAGCGCGTCGTCGTATTTGCCTTCTTCCTTCAGAATCCGCGCATAGAAGAAGTTCGCGCGCGCCAGCCCTGGTTTCAGGGCCAATGCCTTTTCCAAGACAATATGCGCCCCGCCGGTATCGCCTTCCTGCACCAAAGCGCGCCCGATGTTTACCCAGCCATCTGGATTTTGCGGATCGATGTCCGCGGCTTTCTGAAACGCCGCGGCCGCACCCTTCAGGTCGCCTTGCAAGAAAAGGCCGATGCCGTAATCGTTCCAGCGCGACCAATCTTCTTTCGCCAGGGTCAGTTTGGGTTGCGGCGCGGGAGTACTTCGCGAGGCGACATTTAGAGTCTTCGTATCTTCCGCCACCGTGATCACCGGCAGGTTTGGGATGGTTTTTAGCTCGCCCGCAACCATTTTGGGGTTGACGCTCTGGAATAACCATTTGCGATCGTCGTAGTCGGGAGTCACCGCGTCGGGAGCCTGATTCGAATCGTGCGCGCCCGCGAATGCAAACTGCGTATTCCACCACATGAATTTGCGGTAGTTCAGCTTGGCATGCAGCGTGATCTTGTCGCCGGCATTTTCCGGAATATGCAGCCGGTAGTGCGCGGTGTCCGCCGCGCCGGGTGGGATCAAATGCACGTACACCGTCGCGCGATTGGCCCAGGCATTTCGCTTGTTGATGGGATTCCCGTGTGCATCGATGAGCAGCGAGCGGTAAAAATGCGCCCCTTTTTCGACCGGACCCTTGCCGTCGTCCTCGACCTTGCCGCTCCAGAAGAGAGTTTGCCCCTTTTCATCGATCGCCTGCAGCTCGAGCCAGACATCGAAGGCGTCGATCGTTCCGCCCGGGAAAAAGTGCCCGACCTTGCGGGTTCGAACGACTACATCGACGCGCACGTCGTCCCCGCGCCGCACGGTAGCATCCACGCTGCCCAGCGGCGCGGTGAGAGGGCGAGTCTCGCCGGCAGGTCCGCTTGGCAGAGAGGTTTCCGCCTCCTCACCCACCGCGAACGCCGTAGATAGCTCCGGGCGGCCCATTTTCGCTGTGGTTGGCGCAGAAACCTCATTCCCCGCGGGCGAAATCGCAAAAATATCCACGCTGAGCTGCTTGTCTTGCAAGAATTTCTGGCTGAGCTCCAACTGGGTCTGATCCTGATTTGCCGTGGGCACCGCCGTATTCGCCCCGGGGAAGCGGTGCGAATGCACGAAACCATCGATATTCCCGAAGTCGGCCGAGCGGACCTGCGGCATGTGGCAATCCGCGCACATCATCGAATTCGCGGGATAGTAGAACGAGCGCGCGCCTTGGCCGGAAACACCACTGGCTTGCCAATTGTCGTACTCGTTGAAGCCGCGCACCCAGCGATAGTGGTTCACCGGAACGTCGAGGTGAACTTTGTGGCACGAAGCGCAGAACTCGGCGGTCTGCGTGCGCATGAAGGGCTTCAAGAACGTGCGGCGGTGCGGCTCTGGATTCACGCGCACCAGAAAATCGTGCAGCGTGCGCACCACGGGATTGTCGCTCGCCGCCAGTTCGTGGAGCTTCGGATACTCCAAAACGAAGTCGCCCTGCCCCATCGTGCTCTTCACTTGCATGATGCTGTGGCACATCAAGCAGCTCAGGCCCGCTTTTGCTTCTGGCCGGTCGACGATTTCCTTGATGGGCTTGTCGAAAAGGCCGCTGAAAAGCAGCGCCGGATCATGGCAGCCAGCGCACCATTTCGAGGCACGTACGCCCGCTACACCTTGCATGTACTCGATGCTCTTGCGATACCACTGGTTGTTGAACGATGAAAAGTGGTGCGCCGAGCTGTACCACTGTTTGTAAATGTCGGCGTGGCAGCGCTGGCACGCGTCCGACTGCATGAAATATTTTGCGGGGATGTAGCCGCCGTCCTTGGTCTGCGCGGAGCTCGGGAAAAATTTCCCTTGCGGACCGTCGCCTTCGCCGTCCATGGAAGCCGCGGGCATTTGCGGGTTCACAATGCGATTTGCGTTCCTCCAGGAGATTTCGCGCACCCACCACGTCCCGGCGGAAATCACTCCCGTTGCGAGCACGAGAGCTGCAAATCGAAAAACGCGCTGCGTTGCCGTGCTGCCCAGCCAACCACGCGAAGCCAGCGACGCCGTGGCGACGAACAGGGAGCCGACGATGCAAAGGACGATGTGCGCGTAGAGCCACGGCTTCAGGCGGTTTAGCGCGCCAACAAAAATCAGCGCGATGCCGAGTACCGCGCCCACAGCCAGGAACACCCAGCCAACGCGCGCAAGCGGTGCATCCACTCGGAGCAATCGAAAAAGGAAGGGAAGCAACAAGACGCTGAGCAGAATGCCAACGGCCACGTGAAAGAGAACGAGGGTTCCGTAGGTGATGGTGGCGGAGGGAAATGCGTACAAATAAATAGCGCTTGCCACAAGGGCCAACAAGCTTCGCAAGCGCCAACGTTCCATCGCGCGTCTCTCCACTCTTGAACGCCTCGACGCCACTGCCAAAAATTGCGGCCGGATGGTGCGCATCCGGCCGCGAGTGCTTGGGGTGCCTCCCGGGGGCGCTGGAAAAAGAAGCCTCGCTGGAAGCGATGTGGGCGTTTTATATCGCCCAGCCGGAAACGCTGCAATAACGCGAAAGCACTAGAAACCGGTGTTGGCCTTAAGTCCTTTCCCTTCAGCGATTTGATAGCTGCGGCCAGCGTCGAGATTTTTGAACTCCTCCTTGGCGCCGCTTGGCCATTCAATCTGTACACGCTCGATTGCCGCGTGTTTTCCCAGGCCGAAGGTCACCGGCAATTCCGATTGCGAAAGATAGCTCGAGCCACCCTTTACAACGCGACTTTGCGTCTGCCCGTTGCCGGACATCCGCACCAGCGCGCCAATGGCATCACGATTTGACTTCGTTCCCACCAGATGAAAGCGAATGCTGTGATTTCCAACGACGTTCTCATTGCGATAGAGATACGCGGGTCCATTGTTGGTGGTCAGCAAAATGTCCAGATTGCCGTCGCGATCAAAGTCGCCGTACGCCAAGCCGCGACCGACCTTGGGTTGCGAGAAACCGGCGTCGACGTCCGCCGCGACGTCGCGGAATTTTCCGCCGCCTTCGTTTAGAAAAAGCTGCGGTGCTTGCGCGTAGCCCACGTTGCCGTGAATGTTCCGCACCGTCTCTTCGATGTGCCCGTTAGCGATGAGCAGGTCCAGAGCGCCATCCAGATCCACGTCAAGGAAAGCGCAGCCGAAGCCCAATGTGTTCTTCGATGGCAAGCCTACCCCAGCGGCGATCGAAATATCGTCGTATGTCCCCGGGCGCACGGCCCGATAAAGTCCGATCATCTCGTTATCAAAATTAGTGATGGCGATTCCCGGATTGCCCGAATTCTCGAAATCCGCAACGTCCACGCCCATCCCGGCCCGCGCTTTGCCTTCGGTGCTGAAGGCGAGCCCCGCTTCCACGGCGACGTCTTTGAATCTGCCGTTTCGCAGATTCTTGTAGAGTTTGTTGGGTTGCGTGTCGTTGGCCACCAGCAAATCCGGCCAGCCGTCCTGGTCATAATCGAGCATCGCCACGCCCAGCGATTTCGAGCTGCTGTCAAAGATTCCGCTGGTGGCCGTAACGTCCTCGAATGTTCCGTCTCCGCGATTGTGAAACAGCCAGCAGGTGTTGCCGCGATATGCCTCTGGCGTGCAATACGATTTGTGCTTTCCGTCGAGGCTACAAAAAACGTCATGCTCGGGTGACCAGCGCACATAGTTGCAGATGAAAAGGTCGAGCAAGCCGTCGCGATCGTAATCGAACCACAGCGCTGATGTGCTGAACGCTTGCCGCGCGCCCAAGCCGCTTACTCGAGTCACATCGACAAAAGTTCCTTTGCCCGTATTGCGAAATAGCCTGTTTTGCCCGACGCAGGTGATGAAAATATCCGGGAAGCCGTCGTTGTTGTAGTCGCCCACCGCGACACCCATTCCGTACATCTCGACGTCCAGGCCGGCGGCTTTGGTCATATCCGTGAACGTGCCATTGCGATTGTTTTTGTAGAGCCGCAACGTGGAGTGCTGGCGCTTGTGGCCAGGCCAATCCATCCCGTTGATAAGAAGAATGTCTTGCCAGCCGTCGGCGTCATAATCGAGAAAGGCGCAGCCGGAGCCGAGCGTCTCTGGAAGCAATTTGCCGCCGTACGCCCCGCTGTTGTGCTGGAATTGAATGCCTGCGCTTTCCGTGACGTCCACGAAGCGAAAGCCCGGTACGGGCGCGGCTGAAGCAGCGTCCAGTATCCAAGAATGAGTTAGGGCGCAGAGCCCTGCACTCGCGGCGCCCGACAAAAATTCCCGCCGCTTCAAGTCAGGCTCACCAATCCGTTACGAATGGCGTAAACCACGAGCTCCGCTGTCTTGTGAATTCCCAGCGTGTCCATGATGTTGGCGCGGTGCACGCCCACGGTGTTCGCGCTGAGGCCCAGCTCCGCGGCAATTTCCTTGTTTGATTTGCCCGCCACGATGTGCCGCAGAACTTCCAACTCGCGCGCGGTGAGCCCGCTGTCGCGCTCGCCCTTGAGAGCCGCGGGCTTGGCGAGTTGCGGATCGAGCACCAGCTGGCCTTCGGCGACGCGCTTGATCGCATTGACCAAATCAAGTTCCAGTGCATTTTTCAAGATGTAGCCGCGCGCTCCCGCTTCGAGAGCCTGGCGCACCAAAGTGTCCTCGGAATGCATGCTGAGCATCAGCACCTTCGCATCCGGCAACTTCGCACGGATGTGACGCGTGGCGTCGATGCCGCTAATACCCGGCAGCGCGCAATCCATCACCACCACTTTCGGTTTCAACTCGAGCGCCAGCCGCACTGCTTCCAGCCCCTCGCTGGCCTCACCGACGACAGAAATCGCGTCATCATCCTCGAGCATCCGCCGGAATCCTTTGCGGACCAGCGCGTGATCGTCCACCAGCAGAACCGTGAGCTTATCCGCCATGCGCTTCCACTTTCTCCGCCGGCACTACGAGCTGCACGATCGTTCCGCCGCCCTCGCGTCTAAGTACTTGCAACGTGCCCCCCACGAGCTCCGCGCGCTCTCGCATTCCAACCAGCCCGATGCCCTGGTGCCCTGCGTCCGGCGAAAATCCCATGCCGTGATCTTCCACTTCCAGACTTATGGAATCCTTTTGGAATTTCAGCCGCACCCAGGCCTCTGGCGTTCCCGCATGGCGTTTCACATTATTGAGCGCCTCTTGCAGCACGCGATACACCTGCACGCCGGCGGTACCGTTTACCGGAAACGCCACGCCTGATTTTTCGTAGTGCAGCTTTAGCCCGGTCTGCCGCTCGATCATAGGAATATACCAATCGAGCGTACTCTCCAGGCCCTGTTCATCGAGCAGCACCGGATGCAGCGCTTGCGACAAGCCGCGAATATTGTTCAGCGTCGATTGCGCGATTTCGCGAACCTCTTGCAAATCCTGGCGGAGCGGCGCGCCCTGGGGCACCTGCTTTTCGACGCGGCTGAGTAGAGAGCCAATCGCCGTAAGCACCTGGCCGAATTCGTCGTGGAGCTCGCGAGAAATGTGGCGAAGCGTGGACTCCTGCGTCGCAATGAGTTTCTGTGCCAAATCGCTGCGCTGTTCGGAGAGAGCCGCGAGCCGCGCGAAGATCTGCCGGTTCGAACGAATCAAGTACAAGCTGGTGAGCGCGATGGCGATCAGCGCCGCGCTCAGGAAAATATATAACTGTCGTTGCACAAGGTCGTAGATTCTTGCGATTCGTTCGGCCGCCTGCTGCTCGGCTTCGTTATTTTCCACCAGCAAGCGAGACACCGCGGTGCTCAGGGCCGCTTGCCGCGCTTGTAGCGACACCCGAATCTGGTCGCGCGCTTCCGTTTCTTTCCCGTCGCGTGCCAGCGAAAACATCCTATCCACCGCATCCCAGAATTGTGAAAGCTGCTGGCTCAAATACGCACGCTGCTCTGGGGTGCGATGCACCTCGGCGTATTGTTCCTCGAGCTGCAGCGCGGAGTCCAAATCGCCGCGCACGCGTTCGAATTGCGCCGACCAGGCAACCAGGGGATACGGCTCACTCGCATCCAGCATGTCGCGCATCGCCAAGGCCACCGTATTCAAATCATTTTGCAGCCGCAGCAATTGCAGCGAATCCTTGCGCCCACGATCCACCATGTCGCTCTGCAGCTTGCGCAAACCCGCAAGCTGCACGCGAATGTACGCCGAGTAAGCCACTACGACCGCGAGGGTAATCACTAAACCCAGGAGCAGCGCCGCGGTAGGTGATCGTTCCGAGCGCGAAGACGTTTGCACGGACAGAGGATACCTCAGTGCGATGTTTGCCGGCGCAGGGTCGCAACAATACAAATCATGAGCAGGGCGCTGAGGAGCGGCATGAGGAATCCCACACGCAGACTCCCGGAATACTTCGAGAAAATGCCAACGAGCCACGGGCCCGCGGAGCCACCCAGCGAAGCGAGCGCAAACAATAATCCCCCGATGCGCTTTGCTCGCGCTCCATACCACTTTGAGAGCCAGGCTATATAGATGGGATAAACACAGGCGCAACCCAAACCGGCGACGAAGACTGCAGCAATCGCTGTTTTAACGGTTGCCGAAAAAATCAACAGCGTGATCGCTGCAGCGGTCAGGCTGAGGGCCGCAAGTACCAACCGTCTTTCTGACACGCGCAACAACGCCAATGGAGCTAAGCCGCGCCCGGACGTCAGTCCGGCATAAAAAAACATCGGCGCAAGCGTCGTAATATTGGTGATTCCTTTCGCCAGCCTTCTCGAATATTCAGCAGACCAAACGCCGATGCTGTTTTCCATTCCCACGTACGTAAAAAACAATATCGCCAGCGCGATGGTTACCCAGAGTCCCATTCCCAGCGATGCACCTTCTACTTTTTCCGTGGTCTGCGCTTGTTTTTTTGCCTCGAATGGCGTGAAAAGCAAACTCAGGGCTAGCAGGGCGCCGAATACGGCGTACCCAACCAGGAGACCGGGCAATGTGTTGTGTCCCAATGCGAGTTTGAACAATGGAGAGCACGCCATGGCGCCTGCTCCCCATGTGAAATTAAGCCGATTCAACAAGGATGCGCTGCGCACGCCTCCCTCTTCCGCAACATACAAGTTCGTTCCCGGTGTGATCAGGCCATAACCAAAGCCGATAGCGGATGTCGCTATCAACGCATTCACGTGCGCTGCAGCGTTTAGCGTGGCCAGGCCATATCCAATGAGGGCATAGCCCAGCACCAAGGGTGGCCGGTACCCGTGCCAAGACATTAAGGCGCCTGACGCGAGCGTGCCCACCAGCGCGGCAAAAAACTGAAGCATCGGGAAAAGTCCCGCCTGCCCGTCGTCGAGTCCCCACCTGCGAATGAATACCGGCAGCATCGGCCCGATGATCGTGGTGGCGATTCCACTCAAGACGAACCCGAGGAAAAGCACAGCCAGCAAGCGGATGCGGCTGCTAGTGGTGCGCTCTGGTATTGCCACCGCGGTGGTCATCGACATGTGTTCAAAACATTCTGAAGGAGCAAGCGGTAAGAGGCAACTTTGACTTGAAGGCGAGGCAGCTACGTTGCGCCAGCAAATTCGTGTACGCTCTTCGTCGAGCTTTAAGATCTGCTCGCTACGAATGATCGACGTCGGACTCATCGGATTTGGCCTGGCAGGGCGCGCGTTTCACGCTCCGGTGATTCATGCCGTGCCGGGTTTGCGCCTTGCCGCGATTTTGCAACGCAGGGGCGACGCGACCGCTGAACTCTACCCGGTCGCGCGCGTCGTGCGCAGCGTGGAAGAGATGCTGTCAATCTCTAAGATTCAGCTTGTGGTTATTGCCACGCCGAACGACACGCACTATCCAATCGCTCGGCAATGTCTTGCGGCGGGTCGCGATGTGGTGGTCGACAAGCCCCTAACCCCAACGCTAGAACAGGCTCTGGATCTCGTAAAATTCGCGCAAGAACACGGACGACTGCTCACCGTTTACCAGAACCGCCGCTACGATGGCGACTTTCAATCCGTGCAGCAACTTGTTGCGAGCGGCCGTCTCGGGCGTCTGGTGCGATTTGAATCGAACTACGACCGTTTTCGCCCCCAGCTAAAGACGGGTGCATGGCGCGAGCGCGTTGGCCCCGGCACTGGCATTCTCTTCGACCTCGCGCCACACCTGATCGATCATGCGCTGCTGCTTTTCGGCCTTCCCGAAGCGGTCAACGGCGACATCCGCATCGAGCGCGAGCATGCGGTCGCCGATGACTCCTTCGATCTCACCCTGCATTATGCGGGCGGCTTGCGTGCTCTACTTCGCGCTACCATGCTCGCCGCAGTCGCGCGCCCGCGCTTCGTTCTCCACGGTACCGGCGGCGCTTACGTGAAACACGGTTTTGATGTGCAAGAGCCCAAATTGCGCGCCGGCCGCATTCCGTGGGACGAAAAGCCAAGCGAATCGGAGCAAGAAGAAAACTCCGGCGTTCTCACGATCGTGAATGCGGACGGCACTACCGCGCAGCAGCGCGTCCCTCCCGTTTCAAGCGATTATCGCAGCTACTACGCGAACATTCGGGATGCCTTGCTCGGGACGGCCGCGCCTGCGGTCACGCCGCAACACGCCCTCAACGTTATGCGCGTGCTCGAGTTCGCCCGTGAAAGCAGCGCTCGGCGCTGCACGATCGCTTGGCCGGCCTGAAGGCCCTACATTCAGGACGGAGTGGCGGCGCTTCCGCGTATAATCAAAGGGAGGGAGCGCCACGTTGATCGAACTTGCACCTTCGATTCTTTCGGCCAATTTCGCGCAGCTCGGCGCTGATGCGCTCGCCGCCCTCGATGGCGGCGGTACGGTCCTGCACCTCGATGTAATGGACGGGCATTTCGTCCCGAATCTCACGATTGGACCACCAGTCATTGCGTCGCTGCGCAAAACGATCGCAAAGGTGCCCTTCGATTGTCACTTGATGATTGAAAATCCCGACGATTACGTCGCGGCCTTCGCCGAAGCCGGTGCCAATTGGATTTCCGTGCACCAGGAAGCTTGCGTGCACCTGAATCGCACGCTGCACCTGATTGCGTCGCATGGATGCAAGCCTGCTGTGGTGATCAATCCCGCGACGCCCGTGCACATGCTCGACGAAGTTCTAGACATCGTCCATCACGTGCTGGTGATGTCCGTGAATCCGGGCTTTGGCGCGCAGAAATTTATTCCCGGCTCGCTGCGCAAAATTGAAATGCTGGCGCAGATTCGCGAGCGGCGTGGGCTTTCGTTCCGTATCGAAGTAGACGGAGGCGTCGATCTGACTACGGTCGGCGACGTGGTTCGCGCCGGCGCGGACTTGCTGGTTGCCGGCAATGCGGTGTTTGCCCGCGGCGACATCCGCGACAATGCCGGCAAGCTGTTGCAAGCCGCGCGCAGCGCAACCGCTATGCGCGCTTAGAGGAATCTCTAAAACTGACCTCACTGCTCCTCGTAGTTCCAGGTCAGGCCGCCGTCGACGAAGTACGTTGTTCCCGTAACATAATCGGCGTCCGAAGACGCCAGGAACGCTGCCACCGATGCCACATCTTCTGGTTTGCCAAGGCGCTTCAGCGGAATATTTTCCAGCAGCGACTTCAGCTTAACCGGGTCGTTCAGCAATTTCTTGTTGATGGGCGTCTCGATGGCGCCTGGCGCGATCGAGTTGATGGTGATCCCGAGCGGCGCCAGCTCGATCGATAAATCCCGCGTCAGCATCTTGATGCCGCCTTTGCTGGCGCAATAGGAGGCAAAGTGCGGGAACGGCAACTCTTCGTGCACGGAGCTAATGTTTATCACCTTTCCGCCTGCCTTGGCTTGCATACGGTGCCTGACGAACGCCTGGGTCACGAAAAAGGGACCTTTCAGATTTACGTTGAGAACGACGTCGTAGTCCTCTTCAGTCACGTCCCAGAAATCGGCGCGGCGCTCGAGTCCGGCATTGTTCACCAGGATGTCGATGCGGCCGAACTGACGGACGGATTCGTCCACGAAGCGTTGACCTTCCGCAACTTTCGCGACGTCACACTGGACCGCCGCGGCTTGTCGACCTCCTTTCTGCACGGCTGCGACGACTTCGTCTGCGCCGACTTTGTTCGAGCGGTAGCACAGGGCCACATCGGCGCCCTCCGCCGCTAGGCGCTCCACAATCGCGCGCCCAATCCCCTGATCGCCGCCGGTGACGGCAGCCACTTTGCCTTCCAATCGGTTTGTCACGTTGCTCTCCCTTTTAGCGGTTCACCGATGAGATGCGCGGTGCGCCGGATGGTTTCGCGGAGCCAATCCCTCTGAGCGCACCGGCGGAACTCTGCGCCGAGGCGAGGGATATCCTAAGAACGTCACCCTAAATGGTTTGCGAGAGTTTTGGCCTTACGGAGTGGCCTGAGCGTGCGCGAAGGAGGCGAGGTTTTGCTTATCGATCCAGATTACGCCCGTGTTTACGAAGGTGGGGACGGGCGCGAAAGGATCCTTGGCCCAGCCAACATTGAGCGAGCGGGGTCTATGGCGATGCAAGTCATCGAGCATTTTCAACCCGACGAAGCCCATGGTGAAAGGTCTTTGCGCGATGGTGCCTTGGATGTAGCCCTTGCGAATCCATTCGAGGGTTTCCGGATCAGAATCCATGGCGATCACGGTCTTGCCGTCGATGTGCCCTGCGTTCAATGCTTTCGCGACGCCCTTGCCGCCTAGCGCTTCCAGGCATACGAACGCGTCCACCCTGGGTTTTCCGGCGATTAGCTTTTGCGTCTGATCAAAGGCGATCTGCGAGTCTCCTTTGATGTCGACGACGGGCAGTACCGTGATATGAGGATACGCGGTCAGGATTTCCATATAGCCCCGGTACCGCTCATTCAGATTGGTCTGCTCCGGCATGGTAAAAATCGCGACGCTGCCATTGCCATGCAGGGAGCGGCTGACGATTTCGCCGCCCAATCTTCCGGCCTCGTAGTTGTCCGTCCCTATGAAGGACAAGCGCTTGCTGGCGGAGGAGTCGGCATCCACCGTGATGACGGGAATTCCAGCGGCAATCGCAGCATCGATGTCCGACTTCATGAGGTCCGGGTCGGCCGGGGACACCAGAATGCCTGCGGGGTTCAACTCGGCGATGCGGCGAAATTCCCGCTGCTCGGCTTTAGGATCGTAGCTGCCCGGACCGGTCACCGTTCCTTGCACCTGCATTTCGGAAGCGGCTCTCGTAAATCCAGATGCAGCGGCCTGCCAATACGGGATTTGCGTGTTTACGGTGACCAGAAAATATTGGTCCCTTGAGTCACGCCCAGCCGAACTAAGAGACTTGTTGCATCCGCTGTAAAGGAGCGACAGGGCGAGAAGAAGGGGACCCAGGAACCTTGCGGTCATCGGCATAAGACCCCCCTAAAAGGGAAACGGTCCGAGGCGCGGGAGGAAAATCTGCGCAAATCATAGGCGCGCAAGTTGCGGAAAGCAACAAGAGCAAGCGCTTGGCTGATGGCGCTTGCCGTGGCGTTCCCGTTAGCGGGCGGCAAGGGTTGTCGAGGAACTGTCCTTGGATGCGTTTTCGTAGAGGTGAAGAATTTGCGTGGCGCGCTTTATTAGATCCGACGGAAGTTCGCCAGGCTGGTAGTCTACCCAGCCGGTGGCGTAAGGGATTGGGGTTTTTTCCCCGGCGGAGACGATTTCCAGCGGACCTACGCGATTCAAAATATGCTTTACCTCGCCCAGCGTGCAGTCGGTCAGGATCAGCAGGAAATCGCCGCTTGCGAGACGTACGGCAAAATCAGTGCCGCGAATGGCTTTTTTCAAGCGGCGGGCAAACTCCTTCAGCAATGAGTCGATAGTAGCCTTGCCGTAGCGCTGAGTGACTTGCGCGAATTCCTCGATGTGAATGGTGGCGACGCTGAGCGAGGTCTTTTCGCGGCGCGCGCGGCCTATTTCCTTGCCGAGTTGCTGGTCAATGGACGCGCGCGTGAAGAGGCCAGTAACCGGATCGAAACCGGAGGCGTCTGAGATTTCGCTCCCGTTACGCTCCGGAAAAGGATTCTGCGCGGTTAGCTGTTTCCTACGCCGCCGGAAGGACCATTGCCGATAGACGAGCCAAGCATTGAAAACAACCACGAGAGACGCTGTGCCCCATTGCGCCTGATCGGGGCGGATTTCATAGAAGTGATTGGCATGACGGAAGAGAAAGGGCAGGAAGGACAGAACCAAAGCCGATGTAGCCAGCAGCGTCACAGCACAGGCAAAAAACCACAACCACCACTCGCTGCGCGCAAGGTGCCGCAACTCGGTCTCGTTTTGCAGCGCGCGGAAAGCGCCCGAGCCCTCCAGGGGAGAAGGCGTTGGTGTGCGCTCGCGAAGGCCGAGGATGGACTTCATCTGGCTTTGAGGATCCAAAGCAACTGTAGAGGTGCAATGCACGTCGGGCAATCGTGAAAAAGTACAGGTCCCCTTAACTGCAAAACTGGACGCCTGGACAGGGGTGACACATTGGGGGAGTACCGGCCCGCGAAGTTCTCGAAATCGTGGTTCTGGAGTGGCCTACTTAGGGAGTTGAGCTGCCTAGCGCAGCACTTGCCCAAGGGAAGTCCAGCCCTTTCGCTTGCGCTTGCTACGCGACCTGTGGGCAAAGATCGCGGAAAGGGTAAAAAATGAAAAACAAGTGGATCATAGCGGGCTTGACGGCAGCATTGGTGCTTCTTGGAGCCGCGAAAGCCGCGGCACAATCGTACAATCCCATCCATTGGATCAAGAAAGGGCCGACGGCCAGCGAGCAGCTCGCAGCAAATGGCGAGCAGAGCAAGAAGTTGGCGTCGCAACTGCAGGCGCTCTTGCCGCCACGGACGAAGCTGGAGGATGCTTGCACGGCTTTCCGGCAGCTGAGCGAGTGTGTCGCCGCGCTGCATGTCAGCCACAATCTCAAAATCAAGTTCAACTGTTTGAAATGGGACGTTACCGGGGTTCAGCCGGGGAACAATGTTTCTTCGTGCAGCGCTCCGGAAGGCGGAAAGGCATTGAGCCTCGCCAAGGCTATTCAAACGCTGAAGCCCGCGGCGGATGCGAAGGCAGAAGCCAAGAGCGCGGAGAAGCGAGCCCACGAAGACATCAAGGACGCTTCATCGTAAAGCGGTCGACTGCCGGGCCCCGCGAAGACATTAGGCCTTTTTCTTTTCAAGTTTCAGGTTGACGACGATCTCTTTCTTGTTGTCGAAGCTGGAAACCGTTCGGGTGGCGGATTTGGCGCCGTCTTTTTCGGCGTGGATTTCATAGTCGACATTGGGATCGAGGCCGCTGAAGCGGTAATTGCCTTCCTCGTCGGCGATGTAGCTGCGGACTGCATTGGTGCGCGTATTTCTGAGAAAAACGACGGCTGAAGGTACGGGAGCTTCGGTGGACTTGTCCACCACAACGCCGCGGACGGTGCGTAGCTGCGCTTCGTGCTTGGCGTCCTGCGCCAGGGCCGAGCAGACGCACACGGTTAAGGCCAGAGCCACAAGCAGCGAGCGAAGTCGGTGCGTCATTGTTTCCCTCTCCTGGCCGGTTCCATGCGGAAAACCACGTTGTTTTCTCCCGAGCCGTTCCGTGCGTCGATTGTCCTGGTCTGGTCGGCAAAGCCCTTGGCGTGTACTACCATCTCATACTGGATACCTTGCGGCACGCGAATCGCAAATTCGCCACGCGAATTGGTGCGGTCCTCCCACCGGAATTTCTTTTCGCCAGCGCGATGGATGCGGAGTTGTACCCCCGGGAAAGAGAGAGCTTTGTCGGTGAATACGGTTCCGCGGATCAAAAAGTCATTGGCGTGGCTGTATTTCTGCTTGCCACTGCTTGCAGATGATGAGGATTGCGGCTGAGAAGCCGGGGCGGCTTGTTGATCGAGCGCTTGGGAAGCGGCGAACGGAACCAGCAGCGCCGCGGCCCACAAGGCAACGACCCACGCTACATGCATGATTCCGCTCTCCTTAAAGAATAAGATGGCGCCAGGTAGAAAAGAAGATGCCAGGAGTCTCGAAGGCAGAGTTACTCTTCGTCCTCTTCCTCATCGTCCTCTTCTTCCTCCTCGGGAAGATCGCCATTTTCGCCAATCTCCTCCTCTTCGTCTTCTTCGTCTTCGTCATCATCCATATCTTCGGAGATGATGTTCAGATGGACGGGATGGATTTGCGAGACTTCCAGTTCGGACTCGCACTCTGGGCAACTGAGAATTTCGCCTTCTTCGACTTCGTCTTCGTCGACGTCGATTTCGGCCGAACATTCAGGGCAGCGGATCACGGCTCCATCCTCCGTACGTGTATCAAAGATCGGCCCCGCTAAGACCGCGAGCACCACCGTCGAGCGTATTATATACCGGCGTGAAGTCAACCCCATCCGGGCGTGCTTTCAGGTGTGCAAGCCCGGGAAACGGATAGACACCTTATAAATGGCGTCTTCGCGGGAGTATCCGGAACGACCGATGGTCGGCGTAGGTGGCGTGATTATCGACCAGGGGCGCGCGCTGCTGATTCGGCGCGGCAGCGAGCCGCTGCTTGGGGAATGGTCGATTCCGGGAGGGACGCTGGAGTTGGGCGAGACGCTGGAAGAGGGTGTGGCGCGCGAACTGCTGGAAGAGACGGGTCTCACGGTACGCGTGATCGAGCTGATCGAAGTGTTCGACCGGATTTACGTGGAGAGCACAGCGGGCGCGAATGAGGGACAGAAGGGGCCGCGCTTCCACTATGTGATCGTCGACTATCTGTGCGAACGGCTTGCAGGCGAAGCGGTGGCGGGAAGCGATGTGACGGACGTGGCCTTCGCGAGCGAAGAAGAACTGGGCAAGTACAACTTGACGGAGACAGCCACCCGAATTTTGAAGAAGGCTTTTGCCATGGAGCGTGGGCGGCACCGTTGAGCACCGCGTACGGCGTGCGGGGCGAAAGAATCAGTGCGCCTTGTTGATTTCAATGCTGCCGTTCGCGTCGGTTAGCTGAAGCTGGCACCCGCCGGAACCGATAGTACCGTTCAGCGAATCCGGGCTCAGGCTGCCGCTCGTCGTGATTGGCAAATCGCTGGAGATGCGGCCGAAGGACGTGTGGGCGCTGATGCTGTAGCCGAGGCCCTCCGGGATCTGGACGCGGATGGAAGAGAACGAAGTCTTCAGTATGATATCCCGGCAGCCGCTGGCCGGACGCGCTGCAACCACCGAAATTCCGCCGTTCTGATTGTTCACCGTGATTTTGCCGCCCACCGATTCGAGGGTTACGCCGGCGAAAGACGTCGTCACTTCAGCACTGCCTTTGACGTTGCGCGCGGTAACCGAGCCGTTGGTATTTTCCACGATGAGATTGCCGTTGATGCGCTCAGCGGAAACGCTGCCGAAACTGGTCTTCGCGAAGGTGTCGCCACCAATGTCAGTGAGCGTGATGCTGCCATTTCCGGTGATGGCACGGATGCCTTTAGCGATGTCCGAGGCTTCTATGGCGCCGAAAGAGGATTTCAGCTCCACGCTGCCGTGGGCCGAGCGCAGCGTGATTTTTCCGTTCGAAGTTTCCGCATTCAGAGCGCCTGCGATGTTGCTCAGCTCGAGATTGCCGAAGGAATCGCGAACGGTCACGGCGCTACCGGAGAGCGAACTCCCGTACACGCGGCCATTGCTGGTGGTGCAGTTTACGCGACCCTTGACCTCGGAAAAGGTGACGTTCCCGAAACTATCGGTGATATCAGCCGCGCCGCCGATACCTGAGACGTCGACGTTGCCGTTATTGTCGTGAACAATTAGGTCGCCGCGGATGTTACGAGCTTCGACGCTGCCGAACGAAGTCGTGATGTTGGCGGAGGCGGCATCCGTGAGGTTTACGGCTCCGTTGCCTCCAGCAATGTTGGCCGCGCCTTGAATCTCGCGGACCGTGACGCTGCCGAAGCGATTGCGCAGCTCGAGCGAACCCTTCACCTGCGAAACTTGCACCGAGCCGTTGTTATCGGTGACAGATGTGTCGCCCGCCGCGCCACTGAGCTCGATGCCTCCGAAAGAGTTGCTGAGTCGCGCGGCGCCGATATCGCGGACGTTGAGCGAGCCATGGCTGTTGTCGAACTCAGATCTGCCGCGGACACCGGTAGCATTCACGGCGCCGAAGCTGTTTTTCACAACCAGCGGAGCGTCGGAAGGCATGGCGATCTCATAGTCGACGGAATAGGAAGCGTTCTTGCGGCCGAACCAGTTGCGATTTTCCTCCGGGTACTTTGTGCGCACCTCGACGCCCTGCGCCGTTTGCTGGACGTCGATCTGCACTTTGTCGGCAAAACCTTGCGCCTGCTCGTGCGAGTCGGCTTGCGCGCGGATAGTGGCGGAAATTCTCAGCTCGCGGCTCGATTCGCCGTGGATGCGCACCTCGCCGAATTTGTTTTCGATGCGAAACGTTTGCCCAGCGCCCAGGGAGAGCGTTTTCTGGAAGTCGCGCGTGACCTGCTGCTGGCCGGGATTCGCAGCGCCCGCGGACGTAGCGGCAATGACAAGCAAAGCGGCAGCGCACAGCAGGCTGCGGCGCTTGCTCGACCAAAGGATCCGCGCAGTCTGCGGGATCTTAGGAACAGGGCCGGTCATCGCTTTACCTCTAAAATTTCTTCCAAAGTGCGCTGTTTTTCCTGATACATGGCGAGCAATTCGTAACGCAGGTGTGCGTTCGACGGGTTTTGCCCAGTCTGCGCGCGCAGGTCGTTAATTGCGGTGTCTAGCACAAAAAGCTTCTCACGGTAATTGGCCATCAACGAGGTTGCCGGATTCTCCAGTTGCGGTTCGGCCTCGCCGGCGAGCTTGTCGATCGCTTGCACGTAGGCGGATTCCGCGTGTTCCACTTCGGTGAGCGCCTTGCTCCTCAGCAGGCTGCCCTGTTGGATCGGCGGTTCCCTTCTTACCCGCAGGACCCATCCGGCGGAAACCATCAGCACAACCACGAATGCTGTCGCTGCCGCGCTTTGCCAGGAAAGAGAAAGGTTCGGGAAGAGCGAGCGCCAGTTCCACCGCTTGCGCTGATCCCGGATTGCATCCGCTTCCTCGGCGAGAGCCTGATGGATCCGGGGCCAGAGTGCGGGACTCTCCGTGTAGTCGCGCAGCTCAGCCGCTGCCAGACTCAGAGATTTCCAGGCGCGAAGCTCTTCGCCACAGGATACGCAGGTTGCCGCATGGCCCTCGAGCGCGGTCCACTCGGCCGCAGTGCCGTCTTCGAAAATTCGATCTCGGTCTTTACACGTTACATTCATCGGAATTCACCGTACTCCTGCGGCGTTATTGGCGCGAGGAGGCTCCAGCATCTGGCGAAGATTTTTCTTCGCCTGAAAAAGTGTGTTCTTCGAAGCGGCTTCGCTGATTTCCAGCATCGCGGAGATTTCTGCATGGCGGAAACCTTCCACCTCGTAAAGCAGAAAAACATCACGCTGATGGCGCGTCAGCTCGGCAAGGGCGCGTTCGAGCGCCAGCCGCAGCGTGGGGTGAGCGACAGGCGCGCGAGGCTCCGGGCGTGGAGCAGCATCGTCGCGTTGCTGCTCGTCGTCCACGGCGACTTCTTTCTTCCGTAAACGGCTGCGGCGAGCGTCGTAGCAGGTGTTTACCAGGATGCGAAAGGTCCAGGTGACGAAACTTGATTGCCCCCGAAAACTGGCGATGCCGCGCTGAACCTTCAGAAAGGTTTCTTGCACGGCGTCTTCCGCGTCTGTAGAGCTGCCAAGGATGTTGCGGGCCAGGTTCTTCATGCGCGCGCCGTGTAACGAATACAATCGCTCGTACGCACGCAGGTCGCCGGACCGGCAGGCTGCGGCCAGCGCCGTGTCCTCCGTCTTACCTGCCTCCGCCGCGTCAGGAGCGGCGATTTGTCCTCGGAAGGGTTCCACCCGCCTCTCCCGTTGCGCTACGGGAGGGATTCTAGTCTCCCAAGCCAGCGCAAGTCCCATAATTCCCATGCGATGCTCCCTAGGGTAGGGACGATGGGGAAGGGCAAAACGTCAGGTTGATAAGTTATTGAAGGCTGGCGGCTTATGGGCACACGGTTTGATTGCAGCCAGGCGTTCGCGCTCAGGAATTTGGTCGCGCGCCTATCTCAAGGCACGCGTCCAGCCAAGACGGTGCCGGGAGCGGTCAGCGCTAGGAAAATCTTCCTGTGAAGAAGCTATAACCGCCAAGAGAAGAGCAGTTCCCAGGAAAGCCATAACTGCCAACGGCGAATGTCGAAGACTTTAGCCTGCTATGGCATCCGGCAGAGCGCCGCGCGTGCGTTCGCGGTTGTTAAACTCCCGGAGGGCCGCTTCCAAGTCCTCGACTGCAAAATCCGGCCAGCGCTTCGGCGTGAAAATAAACTCGGAGAAGGCGCACTCCCACAAAAGAAAATCGGAGAGGCGTTGCTCGCCACCGGTACGGATCAGTAGGTCGACGTCGGTCGAACCGCCCCGCAGCACTTCCGATAGCACGTCGCCGAAGGAGTCGGGCGAGAGCTTCGTCACTTTGTAAAAGCGGCAAGCGGCGTGAAAGATCGCTTCGCGAGCGGAATAATCGACCGCCAGGCGCAGGTGTAAGCGCGTGCCATTTGCGGTGGCTGCTTCCGAATCGGCGATGGTGTCGCGCAACGTCGCAGGCATACGGTCGCGGCGGCCGATAATGCTCAAGCGCACGCCTTCGGCGATGCAGTTCGAGGTCTCGGTCAAAAGATACTCGTGCAGCAAGCGCAGGATAGCGCTGACTTCCGCCGGAGGGCGTTTCCAGTTCGCCGAAGACAGCGCAAAGAGCGTAAGCGTGTGAATGCCCAGCCTCGGAGCGGCAGCAATGATGCGCCGTGCTGTTTGCGCCCCGGCACGGTGTCCTGCAGAACGGGGCAGCCCGCGCGAGGTCGCCCAGCGGCCATTGCCGTCGGAGATGATGGCTACATGAAGCGTGCGTCTTGGAGGCAGCTCCGGGAGAACTGCCGTGGGTTGTTGCAGAACAATGGGTGACATGTGCATGTTTCTTTCTCCGCCACCGACTCTTAAGCCTCACAAACTACTCTGTATCGCAAAGTAGAAAAGCAAAAAAAATTGCGCCTTATCCCTCGCGCGTTGCGCGAATCAACGCTTCCATATGATTCAAATAGCGCTCCAGCGCCTTTCGCCCCGCTGCCGTGAGCCGGAACTCCGTCTTGGGCAGCCGCCCGTCAAAGGATTTCGAGCACACGATGTAGTCTGCTTCTTCCAGCCGGCGCGCGTGAACGCTCAAGTTGCCGTCCGTAGTCTTCAGCATGGCCTTCAATTCATTGAAGGTCAGCGAGCGATTGACCGCCAGGGCGCTGACAATGCCCAATCGCACGCGCTCGTGAATCAGACGGTCCAGATCCGCAGGAACGGGTTCGCGTGGCTGTGTGTGCGCGGCAGGCAACGCGGCCTCACGCTCGCGCGACCGCTGGTACCGCTCGTCCCGGGCTGTCGATGTCTTAGCCATGCGAATCCTCTTCTGTGCCGGCGTTATCCTCCATGATGTCGCGCGATCCACAAACCAAATCCAATTTGCAACACGCCGAACCCCGCAGCCATGAACGCGTCCCCCCAATTGGACGGCGCGAAAAGGGCGATCGCTCCAAGACCCATGAGAGCCAACCCCATGACCGGAATAACCCGGACTGAGAAGGCTCCGCCCGTGACGATGGCTGTGCCGTAAAGAAGCAGCCACACGCCCGGAAGCGCGGCTTGCACGCCGGCCTGAAACAGCGCGAAGGTCAACAGGCCGCCAACGATGATCGGTGGAGTAAAGCTGAGAAGAAATTTGCGGCCCGGTCCGGAAAGAATCGTAGCGTTGGCGCGATGGGCTTTGGTAGCGGCCGACGACCCGGCTATCGCCACAGCGACGAAGGCCTCGACCAGCCAAACCGTAAGCCAGGCGCGCGGCGACGTTTGATGCGCTGCTATCCAAGCCGCGACGATGGCAGTCAAGCCCATGGCTACCCCGCCCCACCCGGGGACGGCGGTAAATTCGGCAGCACGCTCCATGGTTTCGCGGATGTAACGCAGATGGTCGGCGGCACGAGCATCGATCGGAATAGGCTCGCGATGGTGAGACCGGAGAGGACTTACGAACGCCATGTGAGGGAGATTAGCAGCGCCGTCGACGAATGTCAAGTACTTTATGTTGTAAAGTTAAGCCGTCCTATCGTCGGGCCGCTGTCGCTCAAGCCGCGCTGACCATCGAGGACTTGGAGCGCGGGTACCGGCCTGACAGCGCGTTCCAGCGAATAATGAAAATGTCCGCAAACATTTGGAGACTGTCACGCAACATGCTCACTTTGGTGGCCGGCGAATGCGCCCAGCGTACTGGAATTTCAGCCGCGCTCAGGCCATGGTGCCGCGCCAGGTAGAGAAGTTCAGGATCAAAGCCGAAGCGCTCGATGCGTTGCTGCTGGAAGATCACGCGGCAGCGTTCGCGCCGAAAGGCCTTGAAGCCGCACTGTGTATCGACAAACGGCAACCGAAGAATGAAGCGCACAATAAAATTGAAAACGATTCCGGCATACTCGCGGAAGACGGACTGACGCACGGAAATCAGGCTGCGGTCCAGAGCGCGCGAGCCGATAGCCACGTCGTGGTCCGCGAGCGCCGCGAGGAGTTTGTCCGCTTCGTCGATCGGCGCGGACAGATCGGCGTCGGTAAACAACACGATACGTCCCCGCGCTTCTGTCATCCCATGGCGTACGCTGTAGCCTTTGCCGCGATTTGTATCGTTGGCCACTATGCGCAGCTGCTGAATTTCGCCCCGGAAGGAGTTGGCGACATCCGCGGTACGGTCGGTCGAGCCATCGTCTACAACAATGACTTCTGTCTCCCGCTTACTCGCGCGGATATACGCCGATATCTCGGCGAGCGTTACGGGCAAGCGAAGCTCTTCATTGAAAGACGGAATCACGATGGAGAGCTCGGGCAGAACGGAACTCATTGTTGCGGAGAGTCCTTCCAGCCGTGCGCACCGAGAAGTGGAACGAAGCGGCAAGGCTCGAGCATGATGGTACGAAAAGTATCATGGCTCCGTTCGATTAGCCGCAAATCCTGATTTTCGACGTCGCCCACCGGCACAATCATTCTTCCGCCTTCGGCAAGCTGCGCGAGAAGTGGCGCGGGCACGGAGGGCGCCGCCGCAGCCACTAGGATGGCGTCGTACGGCGCGAACTCCGGCAAACCCAGGGTCCCGTCGCCGCAGTGCACGTGAACATTCTTGAAGTCGAGGCGCGCAAGCCGCTCGGCGGCTTCGGTGGCCAGTTCAGCGCGGAACTCCACGGTGAAGACCTCGCGCGCCAGGCAGGCCAACACGGCGGCTTGATAGCCGAATCCCGTTCCGATTTCCAGAACCCGTTCATTTCCCTGAAGACGCAGCGCCGCGGTCATGGCGGCCACGATGTAAGGCTGTGAAATTGTTTGGCCCTCACCGATCGGGAGCGGGGCGTCCTCGTAAGCGCGCGCGCGAAATTCAGCGGGAACAAATTCGTGGCGCGGGACGCGCTCAAGGCACTCTAAAACGCGGCCGTCCGTGATGTGACGCCGGCGAATTTGGGTTTCCACCATCTCCAGCCGGGCTTGCGCAAAGCTGTTAGCCCTGTCGTTTCCGAAATTGCCCCCTACATCCATGAAATCATGCCGGCGCGGTGGCGGCCGCATGCTTCTCCCAGGCGTGCGTGCGGAGGATGTCGTCAACTTGCTCGAGTGCGAAATCGCATTCCTCGAGCCGATTGTAGAAATGCGGCGAAAAGCGCACGCCGGCTTTCGGCCGGAAGTCCACCAGGATTTCCCGAGCGAGAAGTTCGCGGCAGACCTCGTAGGCATGCGGGCAGTCGATCGAAACGGTACCTGCCCGTTCCGCGGAATTTTCCGGCGTGTTGACGCGCCAGCCGCGCGAGTTGGCGCCCTCCAGCAAGTGTGTGGTCATGCGCACGGATTTCGCGCGTATCGCTTCGATGCCCACCGCATTGAGGATGTCCAGGCCGGGCTGGCACGCATACAGCGCCGGAACGTGCGGCGTGCCGTTGAGGTAGCGGAACGAATCTTCACGCGCATCGATGGCGCCGGTCTCGAAGCCGAATGGGCGGCGATGCGCGATCCATCCCGTGAGCGCGGGACGCAGCTTGGCGCGCAAATCTTCGCGCACATAGAGATAGCCGACGCCCGGTCCGCCGCACAGCCATTTCAGCACGCCGCCGACAGCGAAGTCGGCGCCCAACGCGCGAATGTCGATTGGAATCGTGCCTGCAGCCTGGAAGACATCGAGGATCACATGGGCGCCCACGCGGTGTGCACGCTCGATAATCGCGCGCGCGTCGACAACGTAGGAACTACGAAAGAGCACATGCGAGATGGGAACGAGTAAGGTGGTTTCATCGATAGCCGCGAGAAACTTGTCCAGGTCGATGCGCACCGAGTCGGAGCTTGCCACCAACTCCACGCGCGCTCCCAGGCGCCGCTGCTCGTGATAAAAATATTGAACAGACGGAAATTCGAGGTCGGTCATTACGATTTTGTTGCGTGTTCCGCGAAAGTCAAAACAGGAAGCGATGACTGCCTGAATCAAGGTGACATTTTGATGTAAGGAAATTTCGCCGCGCTTCGCGCCGATGAGCGGCGCGATTTTGTCGCCGACCTCGACGGCCATCTCCCACCAACCCTCTTCCCACGCGCGCACGCCGCGCTCCGCCCAGGAATCCGCGTAGGCCCGCATCGAGTCGTACACGGCCCGCGGCATCGCGCCCAGCGAATTGCTAATGAGGTAAGTCGAGCGGTCAAGAATCGGGAATTCGCCGCGCCATTTCAGCAGGTCATCCATGAATACCGGCTCCAGCATCTGCGTTGCGGGAATGAGTCTTCCTCCACCCAAGGTAGCATAGCGTGATAAAAAGCAGCCAGGGCAGGCCCGCCGTCAACGTGATGCGAAGTCCTGGCACCCACCACGTGGAAACAAGCACAGCCCCAAGAGCTGCGGCACCAAATAGCGAGTTCCACGGACCGCGCGGCCCGAACCGCCTCACCGCCTGCTTAGCTCGAGCAGTGCGCCTCCGAAACATCAGGTGCGTGACGAAGATCATCAGCCACACAAAAATTCCGCCGAAAAACGCCGAACCCAGCATGTACACGTACGCCGTCCCGCTGTAACGCCGCTCCAGAAATAGCGCCGCCACCATACCAATGCTGGAAGCAAGCAGCGCCGCCACCGGAGTGCCGCGTTTGCTCAATCGTCCCAATCCCGTCGGAGCGTAACCTCCGCGCGCCAGCGAGAACAGCATGCGTGATGTGAGATACAGATTGCAGTTCACGCTCGACAGCGCCGCCGTCAGCACAATAAAGTTCATCACCGCGGCCGCGGCGGGAATCCCTGCCGACTCAAAGACTCGAACAAAGGGACTTTCGCCGAGACCGACCTGAGTCCAGGGCACGACGCCAACTACCACCGCAAGTCCGCCAATGTAGAAGATACCGAGCCGCGCAAACGTCCAACGCATCGCGCGCGGCAATGCCGTCGCCGGATCTTTCGCTTCCCCTGAAGTGACCGCGACGATTTCCATCCCCAGATAACTGAACACCGCCATCGCTATGCCGAGTCCGACGCCACTCCAGCCGTTGGGAAGAAATCCGCCATGCGCTACATAGTTCGTCCCGCCGATTCGCGGGAATCCAATGCCCAGCAACAAAGCGGCTCCAAGGATCAAGAAAAGAACAATCGTCACGACCTTCAGCATTGCAAACCAGTACTCGAACGTCCCGAAATTTGAAACGCTGCTCGCGTTCACCCAGATGAGCGCCACTGAAAACCCCACAATCCAAATCCAGGATGGCACTCCTGGGAACCAGTGCTTGCAATAAATCGACGCCGCAACCATTTCGCTGCCGATGGCGATCACTTGCCCCAGCCAATACGAATAGCGCATGGCAAAGCCAGCCCACGGATGCACATACATTTCCGCGTAAACGCCGAACGAGCCGGCCACCGGATGCGCAATGGCCATTTCTCCCAGCGCCCACATTAGAGCCAGCGCGATCCCGGCAGCGGCTGTGTAGCTCAGGATCACGCCGGGACCAGCCAGCCTCACGGAAAGCGCGCTGCCAAGAAAAAGTCCAGTGCCAATGGCGCCGCCGACCGCGATCATGGAAAGCTGCCGCGGTGTCAGGTTGCGGTGCAGGCCCGCTTCGCGTTCCATGATGGCGGTCGCGTCGATAACCTTTGCCTCGGCGGGAGCTTCGATTTGTGCCATGGCGCGGCATCGTAACAGACCGTTCGCCAGCCGCCAACGCGACCGCGCTCGAGCAGAGGCGGGCAACTCCCGGGCGCCCGCGCCTGCACCAAAGTACAGCAAAGGACAGACAGTACGGGGCCCGCCACTCCTGTACTTCGGTCCTCTACCTCACGCGCCCGCTCCTCTTTACAATTGCAGCGTGGCGAAACAGCAAAGATTTTCGCCGCGGAGGGGTCATGAAGGCGGTCCTTGCATTAGTCATCCTCTATGTGGCGATGTTCTTCCTCGCCATCCAAGGCGCTTCACAAAATTCCGCGCAAGCCGCGCGGCAGGGTGGTCCGGGTCAAGCCGCGGGTTCCATTGATCCCGCAAAAGAAGCCGACATTCGGTCGTTGATGGAGCTCGTTGGCGCGCGTGACGCCATGCAGGATTTCGCTGCCCACGGTGCGGATCAGCTTCGCGACAACCTCCTTGCCTCCGTCCCCTCCAGCGACCGCGGCCAGCAATTTGTAAACGCCTTCATTCAGGACTGCAAGGCCAAATTCAATGCGGACGACGCTGCCGCCCAACTCGTGGCCATTTACGATCAGCATTTCACGCAAGATGAAGTGAAGGGATTGCTGCAGTTCTACGGCTCGCCCCTCGGTCAAAAGTTCGCCGCGGAAATGCCTAAGATCAACGGCGAAATGCAAGCCGCCAACCGTGCCTACAGCACGCGTATCGCCAAGGACGTGATGCAAGACCTGCGCAAGGAATATCCCGGCATCGCTGCACACGCGCGCTTCGCCAAGCCACGCCCCGCTCAAGCAGGCCAGCCCCAACAGCAAGCGCAGGCACAACCCTAACGCGCTCTATCGCGTCTCATACCTCGCGGAGATCAGCCATCTCAAAAGGGCTGCGTGATTGTGGCCTTTTACCGGTCGTTCTATTCCGTCAGGCTGACAGGAGGCTGTAATGCGAACGTTGCTCGTGGGGTGTGCCCTTCTTTTAGGAGCGCTGTTGGTTCTGGCGCATTCGCCATCGCTCCAGGTCAATGCGCAAGAAAAAGCGGCAGCCAAGCCCTCCTCTCAGCCTCCCGCGAAGGGCATTCCGCCGGCTTCAAGCACGCTCGATCCCCAAAAGGAAGCCCGCATTCGCGAGTTGATGGATGTCACCGGCGCGAAAAATCTCGGACAGCAGCTTATCGACGCCGGAATGGAGCAATTCCGCAGCAGCGTGCAGGATTCGCAGCCCGATAATCCGCGCGCCAAACAATTTGCCGACGCGTTCGTGGCCCGCTTCCAGAAACACTTCGACCCCAACTCCCTGACCGAGCGAGTGATTCCTATCTACGACAAATATCTGACCGCCGATGATCTGAAAGGCTTGCTGGACTACTACCACTCGCCGCTTGGACAGCGCATGTTGAAGGCCCTGCCGGAAGTAACGCGCGAATCGCAGGCTGCGGGCTTCGCCCTGGGCCAGAAAGCCGCGCAAGAAACCATGGAAGAGTTGAAGGCGGACTTCCCGGAATTTACCGGCGCCAAAGAGGAAGACAAGCACCCTGGCGGCGACCCACAGCAGAACTAAGATTCGGCAGGCTCTCATGGAAAACGTTTCTTGATTATTATGTCGATACCGAACGTCCCGTTGTAATCGCGCAGCGCCACGATCGATACAGTGCGGCTTACGTTGTATTCCACTTGGATCACCTGCTGTTGCGTCGATCCAACGTTCGACACATACGTCACGGTCAGATTGCGGGTCACCTGCTGTTGCACGGTCACGCGGGCTGCTGCGTTTTGATAGAGTCCCGTCGAACCCACCGTGGCCAGACCCGGATCGACTCGAAGATTCGTAATCCCGAACAGCTTCTCCAGCCGCCCGCCGACCTGGCTCGACACCGCTTCCGAGAGCAGCGCCGAAGCTCCGGATGTCCCGCTCTGCGCTCCTGTGGCGCTGCGCAGCGTGGATTCCTGGCTCGTCTGACCTAGCGCCAGCAGTGTCACAATATCGTTTCCCGGCAGGGGCGGGTCCGAACGGTACGCCAATGTCAGCTTGCTTGCCGGACCGGTGAAGTTCAACGTTATCTCATACTGTTGAATTGTGGTGCTTGCTTCTACGTTCACCACCGGATCAAGTCGGAAGGGATTGGCGAAATTAATGTCGCCCCTCGCCACGCGGTAACGGTTGCCGTGAAACAGCAATTCTCCCGAAAGAACGTGGATGTGCCCCAGCAAAATAGGATGTTCCCAGGTGCCGCGCACCCGGATGTCCGCTTCCGCGTCCAGTTCCGCCCCGGGCCACTCCATCCGCGCATCCGGCGCGGAAACCGCTTCGATATCGAACTGCAGGTTGCGCAAGAAAGGGGAACTGGTGGAAGGACCGCTGATTCCCTCCTTACCGGACACCAGCACGCCGGCAACCTCCAGTCCTTGCGTCAGCGTGACCCGGTGCACGGTGACGCGGCCAGAGAGCAAGGCCGCTTCCGTTGTGCCCGTCAGGCGCAGCGAGCCTGCGGTTAGCCAACTCATGCCTTCCGGATAACGGATGCGCGTGCTGTCGCTTCGCGCGGTAATGTCGAAACGCAAGGGCCGCTCCGTGTACGTTACGCTGCCGGAAACGTGCAGCGTGCCTCCGCCGGCTTGCGCGGTCATGTCGTTGAAGGAAAGCCGCGTATCGTCGAACACGAAGTCGCCCTTGATGTTGCTAAGGCCCGTGGGGAAATCGGCTACCCGCGCATTGGCACTGTCGATGTGGATTCGTCCGTTGATCCTTGGCCGCTCGAGAGTGCCCTCGAATGTCGCATTGATCTTCGCCGGGCCGCCGATCGTCAGCCCCGGCGAAATTCCCGCAAGCAACCGCAGATCCAGCGCGCCGTTAAGCCGCAGGCTCACGTTGGCCCGCTCGGCGAAACCAACATTCCCGTCGATACGGATATCCGTGTCGGGTCCCTGAAACTCCACCGGCTCGATCTGCAAATTGTCTCGGGAAGAGCGAAAGTGCACCGGGCCCACGTTCTCAAGCTGCACGTTCGCGTAGTTGAACATCAGCCGCGAGAATTTCGCGTCCAAGACGATACTCTCCGGCCGCTTCAGCGAACCGCTCACTCCGATTTCGCCATCCGCTTTACCGTGCCCGTCGAACCTCTGCAAGTGCAGCGCGCCGAGCATGAGCGCGTCAAGCGTCATGTTCTTGACGGCAATCTTGCCTTCGATGTTGTATGGATCGGCGAGCGTCAGCGTATACCCGCCGGAGATTTCTCCGGCGCTCATGGCCGATCCCAGTCCGAGCCGCGCCGTCCGTCCATCGGAGGTTAGCGTGCCGTCGAAGCTGCCAATCACGGACTGCCCCACGCGCAAATCCACCACGCGAAAAGTCCCCTCGCCCTTTGGCGCCAGCGGCGGACCACTCGCCTTCAGCCGGAAGGAAACCTGGCCGTCCAACGCGAACCGCGAAGACTGCAATTTCTGAAAATTTGCCAGCGGAAGAGAGGCGCCAACCAGATCAACCGACGCGCTGCGATCCGCGAAGCTGTACGCCACCGTGCCGGTAACGATTCCCGCCCCGTGCCCCGGTTCCTTTTCCGGCGGAAACAATCGCAGTTCCGCGTTCGCTATGCGGACTTCGTCGGGCATCAGGTTGAGCTGGCCGCGCAGCCGGTTAAACGTGACGCCGTACGCTTCTCCATTTGCTAGATCAAACAGCCCAGTAACGGCCGGCGCTTGTCGTGTCCCGCTCCCGTGAAACTGCCCCGACAGTTCCCCGCGCACCGGGTATGAGGAATTCAATATTTGCTGCAGAGTATCCACCGGTGTCGCCTCCAGGTTGACATCGGCAGACCATGTACTATCCGGCAAGAAGCTCCACTTCTGCAGCCCCAGCACCAGGTCGATCGCCGCATCCATCGGTCCCCGCCGCACGTGCCCACGCGAAAACGTCAATTCATCTGGCGAGTACGAGAGTTCGCCGTCCACGGAGTCAAAGGCCAGACTCTCATAGCGCACGCCCTCTCCTCGCACGCGTCCCGCAAAGGTTGGGCCGCCGGAAGGTCCGCTGATCTTCCCTTCCCATCGCGCGCCTCCCGCTATGACTTTGATCGCGTCCGGGGAGTTCGGCCGGGCCTCCCTAAGCGCGTTGATGAAATCACGATAGCTCGCCAGCGCGGCAGTTTCAAACCGCACGTCCATCTGCGTATTCTGCGGCGCGAGCACTCCGCTGATCCAGCCCCGGCTTGACGGTGTCTCGAAGTCGCCGCTGTCGACCCTCAGCGTCTGCGGGTCGTATCGATAACGAATCTGCCAATCGCCATCCACCGGGATGTGCCCGGCGGCGACGGTGTCCGGGGATGTCCATTGCATCGCCGCGGTAATCTCAAAATGTTGAAACGGTCCGCTCCAGGTCTCCGTGGTGTCCCCGGATATCAGAGTGTCCCAGTGCAATTCGTCCACGGGAAACCCCGGGTGCTCGATGGCTGGCAGCACGCCGGCGAGGTGCACGTCCTGAACGTGCGTATCTGCACGGAATTTCAGGCCTGCAAAGCGCATCGTCACCCGGCCTTTCACCGTGCCGCCAAATGCCAAAGCCAGAAAATCCGGCACCACCAGGCCGTTGTTGTCCATCTGAAAGCTGCCCCGGCTGGACAAATCCGAGGCTTGAAAAATCGGGTACGTCAGCGTGATGTCATGGCCCGAATAGCTTCCGCTTCCTCGTAACTGCCCATCGGCAAATGTTCCTTCGCCATGAACATCCGCGCGCCCCGTCGGCGTTTCCGGCGAGCGTAAGTTCTCGCGAATATCCAGCAGGTTGACCCATCCGCGGTAACGAAAACTCCATTTTGGCTGCGAATAATCCTGCATCTCGGCCTGGACATCGACGTGCGACCGGCCCGCGTTCAAAACACCCTGCTCTAGCGTGAACCCATCCCGTCGCAGCGTGAACTTGGCCGACATGCTCACCGGCCAGGGAAGGAAGTGCTTTGCGGTAAATCGAATCGATTGCCAGTCGATCGTGCCTAAATACATCGCTTGGTTCGCCTGCCCGCTTGCATCCAGTGCCAGCCGCAGGTTGTCCCCTTCCAGGGCCAGCGGCGTTCTTACGTCGTTATAGAGCACCCAGCCATTCTGCAGTTGCAACCGCCGGATACGCAGGTCAAACAGTGTTTCTCGGACCGGTTTCTTTGCGGCCACGCCTTGCGGCACCGGAACGTTGCTCGAACCGTCTTTCTCAATGCGTATGTGAACCTGCGGCCTCTGCACCACCAAGTCGTTCAAAGAAACCTTGTGCCCCCAGAAGGAGTCGACCCGCAGCCCTGCCTGCACTTCATCGGCGTCAAAAAGAGGCTCCGTTCCCGCAGGCTCCCGTCCATGAATTACCAGACCCTTGAGCGTGATTTCGAGCGAAAGCCAGCGAATCGAAATGGATCTCAACACAACTTGGCCGCCCGTCAGCTTTTCCAGAGTGTGTACGACATACCTGTGAATCAGCGGATTGCCGGCGCCGCTGCCGAAAAAGATCGCTACGCCGGCCAGGATCAGCAGGATCAATAAAACTTTCGCGGCCAGCACCCAAGCGACGTGCCGCAGCCATCTCCATTTTCGCCGTCGCGTTTCTTGCGTCATTTCCCGCTTGCCTTCAGGAACGTCTCCACGTGCAGACGGCTCCGCGTTTCTTTTAGCCAGACATCCGCCTGCTCGTTGATCCCTCGCTGCACCAGTGCCTCTTGAATGTATTCGCGCGAGGCATCCAGCGGTGGCGGAGCCTGGTTGCGTGCTTTTGCCCGCGGGACCACTGCCTCCTGATAAAAATCCTCCACTTGTTTCGCGCTCACCGGCACTGCTGGACGAAATCTGGAATCCAGGTAGTTGCTCAGATACAGTTGCGCCCCGACCATTCGTTGGATCTCTTTATCGCTGAGCCCAGACTGCTTCTTTCGCGCCTGGTATTCTTCCGGTGATGCGAACGACGCGTGCAGATGCTCCACGCCATGCGCAATTTCCACGTCCGCGGGATGTGGGAAGCGCGCGGTATCCGCCTCGTTTCTGACGATCCACTGGTCGATCAGCCGGTCCAAAATCGCGGCGTCGCTTTCTGCTTTTCCATCCACCAAAATCTGGTATCTGCTCAGCGTGCGTACTTCGCTCAGCAGGATGATATCGCTCTCCACCCGTGCCGCTATCTGATCGACTACCTCCTGGCTTCGCGCGCCTATCGCCGCCAGCAATAGCAGCGCTCCGGCGGCCACATGTCTCCAATTGAGGGTCATTAGAACGTTGATCCTAGATTAAAGAAAATCTGAAAGCCCGGCAGCCGCGTTGCCTTGAAGCCAAACTGGCCCTGTTGACAGTTCACAAAAGGGACTCCGTTTGGACAGATCGGCGCCACAAACTCTGGCCGATTTATTCCGTAACCGAGGTCGATGCGAATCGGGCCTACGGGCGTCGAGTACCGGAGTCCCAGCCCAACGGTATGTGAAAAATAATTCAGCTCATTCGTGCAATTGAATTCGCATTGTGTCGGGTTGGCAGGATTAAAGATCGGTTTCGGAGGATACGGCCGAAAAGTGACACGGCTCAGCCGGCTGTACACATTTCCGCCGTCATAAAACAGCGCTCCGCTCAGCGCCGTGCCGACGAAAGGCAGCCGCATCGGGAAGCGAAATTCCTGATTCAGAATAAGCAGCGCCTGTCCGCCGACCGGAAATCCCAGCGAATCGCGTGGCCCGGCCTGGTTCAGCGCGAATCCGCGCAGCGAAGTGCCGCCGCCCGCAAAGAATCTCTCTGGCAACGGAATCACCGTTGGGAAGGGCGCAGTCGTCGGAATCGGAAAGTTCAGCGAAACTGTGTCGCGATACGGCTCCAAAATCCCAATGCGAATCGAACGGGCGAAGCTGAATCTGCCCTTGATCGGGTGGTAGGTCGAATTCTGATAATGAAAGCGCAAGAAACTCGCGCTCGAACCGATCCCCGTATCCGCGACGCTGAAATCCACGCTGTTGAAGTTTCCTTTCGTGGCGTCCGCCGGATTGTTCCGGGCATCCCGCACCCAACCCGCGCCAAATTGCGATACCAGCGTCGGCGCGCTGAACAGCGGAATCTCCTCCGGAGAAATATGCGCGTTCAAATTCGAGATCAGCACCTTGCGGAACGTGTAGCGGTACAGCAGCGACGTTCGCGGTGTCACATGATCGTTCAACTCAACCGAGCCCTCGTACCGCGTCTCGGTGAACGTATTGATGTCTTGCGTTTTCTCCGTGTACGCCGTGGCTTGAAAGTTCAAGTGAGGATCGCTGAACGTGTTCGGGTGGTTGTACCCCAGCAGCGCCCGGTCCTCTATCGTGCTGCCGCGCAGTTTCAGCGAAAGGGAATCGCCGCGCCCGGTCACATTCAGCTTGCTGAACTCCAGAATCCCCCGTATCGCGGCCTGCACCTGACTTCCCGCCGGATTGGTCGTGCTCGCCAGCCGCTGCACTTCGAAGCCTCCGCCATACGCGAACGTGTAGCGCTTCGCCTCTTCCACCAGCACCACGATGTCCTTGTTCGTGTCCGTCCCGTTCGGGTTTTGCGGCTGGATTGTCACCCGGTTGAAGACTCCCAGGTTGTACAGCCTCCGCTGCGACTCGACGACCTCCCCTTCCCGCAACGGCGCCTCAGGCTTCACTCGGACTTCCCGTCGAATCACTCCGGGCCGTGTGTGCTCGTAGCCCGTCAACAGAATCCTTCGCACCCGGATCTGCGGCCCTTCCTCAATCCGATACACCACGGTCACGAAACCGTCCTCGAACTCCTGGCTATCCTTTGTTTTGTCGCTCTTCTGCGTGTTCTTCGCCGCTGCAAACGCTTGCGTTCCTTTACCCGCCTGCGCGCCAGCCTTATTTGCCTCCCCGTTCACCTTCTCCGCCGTCGCTGTGAACCTCGCTTGCGGAAACCCATCATTGAAGTACATCGCCAGAATGTTGTCTCGGTCGGTAGCCACGTTGAACTCCGAGTAAGGCTGGCCCGGAGTCGAGGCAATTACATTCAGCAGCTCGTTTTCCTTGAACGCGTGAACCCCCTCGATGTTCAACGACGCCACGCGCGTCTGCTTTCCCTCCTGAATCACAAAGCGCACGAGCAGATCGCCTTCCTTCCCCTTGTAGTTGTCCAGCGCCTGCGCATCCACCTTCGCTTCCAAAAATCCGTTCGCCAGATACAAATTCTGCATCGACTCCCGGTCGGCCTCCAGCAGCCTTCGACTGAATCTTCCCCGCGTCGCGAACGCCTTCGGGTAAGTCAGCAGCCGGCTGCGCAGCAATTCGGTATCGAAATAATGGTTTCCCGTGACCTCGATTCCCAGCAGTTTGTGCCGGTCTCCGCGCTCCACGCGGTACGTGATGACCTCTTCGCTTCCCTTCCGCCCGCCGCTGAGTGTCACCTCGTTCGTGCTCGTCGCGTATTCCACCTCCGCGTCGAAATATCCCTCGCGCTCCAGCCGCTCCCGAATGTTGCGCTTGCCTTCTTCTAGCAAGTCCGGGTCGACCGCTCCCTCCTGGTACACCGGCACCAGCTTCTTCAGCAACCCGCTGGAAAATTTTGCCCCTGTGATTGCGATCCGCACCCGCGGCCCTTCGGTGATATCCAGTTCCAGCGGGATCGTGTTGCTCTTGGCGTCGTAAGCTCCCCGCACCACAACCGCTCGCGCGTTCAGGTGTCCCTTTTTCACCAGAAAGCTGCGTACACGCGAACTCGCGCGCTGCACGTGCGCCGCCGTAATCGGTCGCCCCATTTTTAGCTTCGTGCGCTTAAGAATCTCCGCGTTTGGGTACTCCGTCCCGTTCTTGAGCTGGATCTCCTTGATGCGCGCACGCGGCCCCGGCTCTATGTCGATGACCGCGTCCATCTGGTGCTCTTGAGGATGCGGCACCGTCTGCGCCGAGACCTTTGCCGCATAGAGCCCTTCTTCCCGCAGCAATTCTCGCAGTCGTTCCAATCCCTCGTTGACCGCGTCCGCCTGATACGGCTCCCCAAGCGGAAGCTGCACCGCCGCAATCGCCGAAGCCTCCGACGGCGGTGAAACCAGGCCATGAAGGATCACTTGGTTAAAAAACAGTTGCTCCCGCACCACGAAGTCAATGCGAACCCCGCTATCGATCGGCGTGGAAACCGCTCGCACATCGCCATAATCACCGGTGCGGTAGAGCGCCCGGAGGCTCTCCGCTATCTGCTCCCGATCCACTGGCTTTCCAATCGAAACGGCCAATCCCGCGGGCGCTTCCGAAAGTACCCGCCCGTCTTCCGTCACAATCCGCACCGCAACGACGGGTTTGGCCGCATTGTCGGCGTTTTGCGGTGTCGCGGCGCTCACCTGCCCCGCTGGCGTTTCTTGCTGCGCCTGCGCGTGCCCCGGCGCAACTCCCATAAGGAGTGTGGCCGCGACAATCTTGCGCAACCCGTGCCCACAATGCGCTTTCATGCTTCCACAGGCTCAGACGAAGCGTAGCATAGCGGCGTTGCCCGCCCTGCGAACTTTGGCGCTATCATAAATAGCGGAACGCTAACTTTGGCGCGGGCTTTAGCCTGTGCCTTTTCGTCGGCTGGAACGGCTCCACAGAGGCCACCACTAAGTGAACCCTTCTCTGTACGAAAAATATTCCCGCCAGATTCTCTTCGCCGGGATCGGCGAGCCAGGCCAACAGCGCCTGCTCACCTCCAGCGCCGTCGTCGTCGGCTGCGGCGCGATCGGTGCCGCTGCTGCCAATCTTTTGACACGCGCTGGCGTCGGGAAAATACGCATTGTCGATCGCGATTTTGTCGAGCCGTCGAATCTTCAGCGCCAAACGCTCTTTGACGAAGCCGACGCGCTAGCCGCGCTCCCCAAAGCCATCGCCGCCGAGCGCAAGCTCCGCTCCATCAATTCCAGCGCGTCCGTAGAAGGCATCGTCGCCGACCTGAGCCCACGCAACGCCGCCGACCTGCTCGCCTCCTTCGACCTCATCCTCGACGGAACCGATAATTTCGAGACGCGTTTTCTGATCAACGATTTCGCCGTCCAAAATGGAAAGCCCTGGATTTACGCAGCCGCTGTCGCCAGCTATGGCCTCACCATGACCATCCGCCCCGGCACGACGCCTTGCCTCGCCTGTTTGATGGAAATGCAGCAGCACGGCCTCGAGGAAACTTGCGATACCATCGGCGTCCTCGGTCCTATCGTCAATCTAATCGCTTCGCTCGAAGCCGCCGAAGCCATGAAGCTCTTGGCCGGCCGCACGGACGCGCTCCATGGCCGCCTCATTTCCTGCGACGTCTGGTCCGGCCATTTCCAATCCGTCCGCATCGAGCGCAACCCAGACTGCCGCGCCTGCGCCCGCCGCGAATTCACCTACCTCGACGGCGAAGCCCAGCCCCACATCACCATGTGCGGCCGCGATTCCGTCCAAATTCACGAGCGCGGCCGCGCCCTCGACCTCGACATGCTGAAGAGCCGCCTCTCTCCCACCGTCTCCGACATCCGCCACAACGAGTTCCTTCTCCGCTTCCGCATCCCACCCTACGAAATGACCGTCTTCTCCGACGGCCGCGCCATCCTGAAAGGTACAAAAGATCCCGCCATCGCGCGCTCCCTCTACGCCCGCTACATAGGCGCCTAACGGAGCAGGGGCGCAGCACTGCTGCGCCCCAATCACCAAGGCTCACAACGAATCGAGAATGAAGGTCGATCACCGCGGAACGGTGTGCCGCCCGTAAGAAGACCGCATCGAAGCCCGATCCAAATTTTCCCGAAGGTTCATCAGCGTTAGAAACGTGCTCAAAATCCGCGCCTTCAAATCATCGGTCAGATGCAGCCCGCTGGTAGCCACGCGCGCCAGCTTCTCCCCGTTCTCCGTGATGAAGCGCATGATCTCGCGTTGCCGCTCGTGCCCAGTGGTGCCCAGCGCCGTCTCCCGGCGCATCTCCGCGCACCCGCTCTCCAACGAGAGCGTGAAGTGCAGCACGCACAGTTGCTGCTCGGCAAGGGCCGGCGGCGAGTCGTTCTTGCATCCTGCGGTTTGGCAGCGTGTTCCCATGAGGCGGCAAAGGCCATTTTGATAAGTAACATTACTGGCCGCGCGAATCCACTACGCACCTGAGCGATGGTGCGAATCCTGCATCACTGTCCTCTCGTTCCAGTCCTGCCCGTTGGGACAGCTCTCGAGAAATTCTAGATTGGCATTGACATTCCTTGGCACTGCCCGTATAAATATACAGGTGAGTGCATATTTTCACCGCGCGATGAATACCGGCAAAACATTTCGCCACGGCCAGATCCTGCGCCTCATCTCCGACGCTTCCATCACCAATCAGGAAGACCTGCGCCGCCGCCTCGCCGCGCAAAAATTGCGCGTCACGCAAGCCACGCTGTCCCGTGATCTCCAGGAGCTTCGCCTCGTCAAAACTCACGAAGGCTATCGCACCGCGTCCGCGCTCCCGGAAGAATCCAACGGCCTGCCTTCCCTCGCTCGCGCTCTCGGCGAGTTCCTTCAGGACATTCGTCCCGCGGAAAATCTGCTCGTCTTGAAAACGCCTCCCAGCGGCGCGCAGCCTCTCGCCGCCGCCGTCGACGCCGCCAAATTTCCGGAAACCGCCGGCACCATCGCGGGCGATGACACCGTACTGATCATTACGCCGGACAAAAAATCCCGCGAGTCCCTCCAGAAAAAAATTGAATCGCTGGTCAGTCGTCGCCCTTGAAATGAGAAACCAGGAACAGCTCGCCGTAGTAGGTGTCACCGGCTACACCGGTTTCGAGCTGGCGCGCATTCTTTTGCGCCATCCCGCGGTCAAATCGCCGGTCTTCTACGTCCGCGAGACGCAAGGCAGGAAGTGCCTCGCCGAGATGTTCCCCCAACTCCGCGGCATCGGGGAAGCACCTCTCCGTTCGCTTTCCGTGGCGGAAATCATCGCCAGCAACGCCGGAACGGCCTTCCTCGCCACGCCGCACGAAGTTTCCGCGGAAATCGCCCCGGCGCTTCTCGAAGCCGGCCTGCGCGTCGTCGATCTCAGCGGTGCTTTCCGCTTTCGCTCCGCCGATACCTTTGCGTCTTGGTATAAGCTCCCCACTCCGCACGCGAGTTGGCTCGGCGAAGCCGTCTACGGCCTCCCCGAGTTGTACGCCAGCGAGATTGCCTCCTCGCGCCTCATCGCCAATCCCGGCTGCTACGCCACCAGCGTCATTCTCGCTCTCCGCCCTCTCGCCGAAGCCGGCCTCATCGCCGGCGGCAGCAGTGTGGTCTGCGATTGCAAGTCCGGAGCTAGCGGCGCCGGCAAAGATCCCCGTCGCGATCTCCACTTCGTCGAAGTCGACGAAAATTTCAAGGCCTATAATCTTTTTTCCCATCGCCACACGCCGGAAATTCTCGAACACACCGGCTTGCCCGAAGATCGCATCATCTTCTCCACGCATCTCCTCCCGCTGGCTCGCGGGATTCTTTCCACCATCTACGTGACACTCGGTGCCACCTATTCGGCCGAAGCCATCGAAACCATCTTCCGAAAATTTTACGCTGGTCGTTCCATGGTCCGCATCTGGCCCGCCGGCTCGCTGCCCGAGTTGCAGCACGTCGCGCACACCAATTTTTGCGATATCGGGTTCTCCCTGGACAATTCCGGCAAACGCCTCATCGTCGTCTCCTGCCTCGATAATCTCGGCAAGGGCGCCGCGGGCCAAGCCGTTCAAAACTTCAATCTAATGTTAGGCATCGAGGAGCAGACCGCACTCCAATGAAGACCGTGATCAAACTGGCTGGAGCTTTACTCGAAGACGACGCTACTGTGCGCACCCTCGCCCGGCAAATCGCCGCGCTCGCGCAACAGGGCCACGAAATTCTTGTCGTGCACGGCGGCGGCCGCCTTTTCACCGCCACGCTCAAGCGCATGGGCATCGAAAGCAATTTCGTCGCTGGCCTGCGCGTCACCAATCGCGAGACCCGCGACGTCGCCGTGATGGTTTTCGCCGGGCTACTGAACAAGCGCCTTGCCTCCGCCATTTCCGCCGAAGGCGCGCCGGCCATCGGTATTTCCGCCGCCGATGCCGCCTGCTTCCGCGCCGAGCCTATGGTTCACAACGAAGTCGAAGGCAGCCTCGGTTTCGTAGGCTATCTCACCGGCCTCAATAATTCCTTCATCGAGTCGCTCTGGCGCGAGGGCCTCGTTCCCGTCGCTCCGTGCCTCGGTCTCGGGCCGGACAATGAGCTGTACAACATCAATGCCGATCACATGGCCGCGGCCTGCGCCGAATATCTTGGTGCGGAGCGTTTGATCTATCTCACCGACGTTGCCGGCGTTCTCGACGGCGACAAGGTTCTCTCTGCCGTGACTTGGGAAGATATTGAGCGCCTCGTGCAATCGCGTGTCGTTTCCGGCGGCATGGTCCTCAAGCTCGAAGCTGCCAAGCGCGCCTTGGAAGGTGGCGTCCGCGAAGTGCACATCGTGGGCGGCAGTTCGTCGGATTCTCTGCTGCGCGTCTCGCAAGCCCCGGAACCCTCTCACGATTCCGCAAACGCCATCCCCGGCACACGAGTCCTACGGGAGTCCCTTCCGGCAGCGCAAGCGGCGCTCTCGGCGGCGTGATGCGAGTCATTAATAAAAAGAAAGTGGTCCGCTCAGCGATGCAGAAGCCGAAGCGCCCGCGCAGCAGCAAGCCGAAGCTCGACACGCGCCTGAGCGACGCCGAACAGTTTCTCCTCCCCACTTACAAGCGCCAGCCGTTCGTCATCACACATGGTCGCGGCGCTTATGTGTATGACTCCGCGGGCAAAAGATATCTCGATTTTCTTGGTGGCATCGCGGTCAACGCTCTAGGCCACACGCACCCTCGCATTGTGAAAGTCATTCGTCGCGAAGCCGCGCGCGCCATCCACCTCTCCAACCTTTATCACAACGCTTACCAGGGTCCTCTTTCCCGCAAGCTCGCCGAAATCTCCGGAATGGACCGCGTCTTCTTCTCCAACAGCGGAACCGAGGCCGCCGACGGCGCCTTAAAGCTCGCCCGCCTCTGCGCCCGCACCGCCTCCGACGCGCCCGACAAGCCCGCGGCCAAGCACCGCATCCTGGCCATGCAGAACTCCTTTCACGGCCGCACCTTCGGCGCCGTCAG
>Ga0209647_1000403_pt1 | contig 40907 bp, 36 predicted proteins | sample GraSoi_2013_60cm_FD_185827 | JGI IMG/M metagenome (GOLD analysis project Ga0209647, IMG submission 185827) | Grasslands soil microbial communities from the Angelo Coastal Reserve, California, USA - Sample 9_17_2013_60cm (SPAdes) (version 2) | ecosystem: Environmental > Terrestrial > Soil >...
GGTGATCGACAATGTCGTGATCGAATTCGCGGCTGGTCTGAATCTTCTGACCGGGGAAACCGGGGCGGGAAAGTCCATTCTAATCGACGCGCTGGGACTGCTGCTGGGAGAAAAAGCGTCGTTGAACGTGATCCGCACGGGCGCGGAACGGGCTGTGGTCGCGGCCGTGTTTGAGAGCGACGGAGCGGCTGCGCGTTCGATCGAAGGGATCCTTGAGACGAATGGCCTGGACGGTGAGAATGGCTCGCTGATTCTGCGGCGCGAGATTGCTTCTGGCGGCAAGGGGCGTGTCTTCATCAACAACCAGCCAGCTACTGTCACTGTGCTGAAACAGATTGCTCCTCACCTGGCGGTGATCCACGCGCAGAATGAATCCATCGTAAATTTTGATGCCGCGGCGCGGCAGGACCTGCTCGATGCTTATGCGGGAGTCGAGTTGAAGGACGTGGCCGCCGCATTCGCCCACTGGAAGCAGATTCGCGGACGTATCGCTGAACTCGAACAGGACGAACAGGACCGCATGCGGCTTCTGGACCTGTGGAACTTCCAATGCCGTGAAATCGAAGAGGCGCGTCTGAGGGCGGGCGAAGATGAGCGACTGGAAGCCGAGAAGCGCGTCCTAGCCAATGCCGAGAAAATTTATGGCGCGGCTATCAATGCTTTCGACCTGCTGTATGAGGGCAATGCTTCCACTTCGTCGAGCCTGCGCGCTGCGCAAAAACATCTCGAAGAATTAGTCCGCTATGAGCCGAAGTTTCAAGAAGCGCTCGGGGCGCTGGAATCGGCGCGCATCAGCGTCGAAGATGTGGGAGCGACGCTGCGCGATTATGCCGGCGGAATTCAGGCTTCGCCCGAGCGTCTCGCGGAAATCGAAGAGCGCTTGGTGTTGTTGGATAAAGTGAAGCGCAAGTACGGTCCGACGCTCGAGCAAGCCATCGCTTTCGGTGAGGATATCCGGCGCAAACTCTCAGAGATGGAGAACAAAGATCAAGTATTGCTTGAATTAAGGGCTCAGGTGGCCGTCGCTGGTGACGACTATCGCAAAGCTGCCCGATCCGTTTCTCGTAAGCGACTGGAAGCGGGGAAGAAATTAGAGAAGTTGGTTGAGGCGGAGATCAATGACCTTGCCATGCGGGCCAGTTTCCGCATCGCCGTCGAAGAGGCTGAGGATGAGCAGCACTGGACGTCTTCGGGCATCAACCAGGTGACGTATCGCATCTCGACCAATGCCGGCGAGAGCATGCGTCCGCTGGAACAGATCGCGTCGGGCGGCGAACTTTCGCGCGTCATGCTGGCCTTGAAGGCTAGCGTAGAAGCGGGGACCAATCCGACGGGCAATTCACCAGCAAAGAAGAAGTCGGCGGCCGCTCAGCGCATTTTAGTATTTGACGAGATTGATACCGGTATCGGGGGCAGCGCCGCCGAGGCCGTGGGGAAGAAATTGAAGGCGCTCTCCAGAAGCAATCAGGTGGTCTGCGTTACCCATTTGCCGCAGATCGCGACCTTTGCCGATCACCACTACGTGATCGAGAAGCGCGAGACCGGAGGACGGGCGAAGACGACTGTCCGTCAGATAACTGGGGAAGAGAGGACGGAAGAGGTGGCGCGCATGCTCTCCGGAGCGAAACTGACGGAGACTTCGCGGAAGCATGCGGAGCAGATGATTCGGGCGAATGGATGAGGGGTCGAAAGATGCGCGAGTGATGGATGGTAGTTCTGACTAGTTTATGGAGCCGCCAGCTCATTCTGCGGGAATTGGTCGCGGTAATCTCATGAGCGTCAGTAGCATACGCCCGTAGGAATGGCGTTGTTAAGAGTGCTTCTACAATACGAGCACATCGACACCACGCGTCTGGAGCGCGCGGTCAAAGGTGACGAGCTTTACGCCTCCGACCGCTGCGAAGGCCAGCAGGTAGGCGTCCGCCCAAACCTTTGGGGACCGACTGGGCAACCGCGACCGCAAACGGAATTCCTTTTCGAGATCATCCGGCTCTGCCAGGAAGGCAATGCGAGTATCGGCCCAGATCCGGTCCCACAAACTCCAGGCTTCGGACATGGTCTTTGCGTCTTTTCCCATGATCTGATCGGTGGTGAGGAGTCGCAGAACGGTTATTTGCGTGAAGCGGCAAAAAAAGAATTGTTCCTCATCGGCCTGCTCGAACCATGACCGGGCTCTTTCCGAATGCACATGGCGGCTCCAAGCCAACGCCAGCCACACGTTCGCATCAAGGAAATTCAACGTGTTCATAGATTTGTTCGTTGGTCAGGTCGACCTTCGGACCGTCGGAGACGATCAGTGGGAACTGTACTCTCTTAGGACGTGGACGCTGGCCTTGCATTAACACGGTTCTGACACCCGCCAAGACCAGTTCGCGTACCGAGCGCCCGTTCGCGGCGGCTTGCGCTTTTAGCTTCCGATATAGAGGTGCCGGAATGTCAACGGTGGTGCGAACCGAATCCGGTTTCATAAGAGCCATTATCCCACGCGTGCCATAAATATGGAAGTAATACATGTTGACTTAGCTAAGTAAAGTTAGCTAACATGTGTTTTATGGAAACCATCACCATCCACAAAGCCAAAACCGAGCTCTCGCGGCTCATTGAGAAGGCTTGCCGGGGCGAAGAGATCGTGATCGCTCGCGGGAAGAAGCCGGTGGTACGGCTGGTCGCGATCAAAGATAAGCGAGGTCAACGCAAGCCCGGAGCCTTACGCGGGAAGCTGAAGGTCGGACCGGAGTTCTTTGAGCCGTTGCCGGCGGAAGAGCTTGACGCCTGGGGGCGATAGCGTGCGTCTCCTATTGGACACGCATGCCTTGCTTTGGTGGTACAGCGACGATCCAGCACTGCCCAAGTCGTGCAGAAAGCTCATCACTCAATCGGATAGCAGCGTTTTTGTTAGCGCTGTTTCTGCTTGGGAGATTTCCACGAAGTTCCGATTGGGAAGGCTGCCGACCGCCTGCGACCTCGTGCAAGACTTTGGTGGATATCTTGACCGGGAAAACTTCGTGAGCATGGCCGTGTCATACGACCACGGAATCCGCGCCGGAATGCTGCCGGGACCCCACCAAGATCCGTTTGACCGAATGCTGATCGCCCAGGCTGAGATTGAAAAGCTCTTTATCGTCAGCAACGAGAAAATCTTTGATCAGTATGGCGTGCGCCGGATCTGGTGAAGTCACCCGCGGTGGATGCTGTCCCGTTCACCCGCCCGTTTTCCCCACCCGCTGCTAATCCTCACATCCTCAAAGGCTTACATTGACCTGAGGGTGCATCTTTCGATACCCTTAGAGCATCATTTTCAATGAGAAAGTGTACCCTAGTGGGTGAGGGATGCGACTTGTCTGAGACTGGGAATTCACACTCTAAGACCTTGCTGCTATTGAAGCCGCGCGGATTCTGCGCTGGAGTGGTGCGGGCGATTGACATTGTCCGTATTGCGCTCGAAGCGTTTGGGCGGCCGATTTATGTGCGCAAGGAAATTGTCCACAACCGTTTCGTGGTTGAGGAACTGCAGCAGAAGGGCGCAATTTTTGTCGATAGCGTGGACGAAGTGCCTGAGGGCGAGCGCGTCATCTATAGCGCCCACGGCGTTTCTCCGGAAGTGCGCGACGCGAGCAAAGTGCGGAAGCTGCGCGTGATCGATGCTACGTGTCCGCTGGTCACCAAGGTGCACGTGGAGGCGGTGAAGTTTGCGAAGGAAGGCTATTCGCTGATTCTGATCGGTCATCGCGATCATGACGAAGTGATTGGCACGCTCGGCGAAGCGCCCGCGGTGACGCAGGTGGTCGGGTCGCCCGCTGAAGTAGCATCGGTGACGTTGCCCGATCCCAACCGCGTCGCGTACTTAACGCAGACCACACTGTCCCTCGATGAGACGCGCGACATTATCGCGGCGCTGCGAAAGCGGTTCCCGAACATTAAGGGTCCGGCCGCGCAGGATATCTGCTATGCCACGGAAAACCGGCAGGTTGCGGTGAAGCACGTGGCATCCGATGCTGATCTATTGCTGGTGGTTGGCTCTGACAATAGTTCGAATTCCAAGCGGTTAGTGGAAGTTGCTCGAAGTCTGGGCACCCCGGCGCATCTAATTGATGACTGCCGGGATATTCAACCGCAATGGTTGAATGGGGTGAAGACGGTGGCCCTGACCGCGGGGGCGTCGGCTCCCGAACATCTGGTGCAGGAAGTGGTCGAGTATCTGGCGGGCAAGGGTTTTGGCGACGTGCAGGAGTTGGAAATCATGCCGGAAAATGTTCGCTTTGGATTGCCGCCGGAAATCGTAGCGACGATTGCCGCCGCGCCGTCCATCGCCGCCGTGGAGTCCTAGATGGATGAATCCTCCCCTTATGGGTCGGCTCAAAATAGGTCGGCTCAAAGTTCTGCCTCTGCTCCGCAGATGCGATTTGGAAAGATCGACGATCTGGGGAGCAGAGTTGCGGTAGCCGTCGATGCGGCTCGTAAGTATCTTTTCTCGCAGCAGCACGAAGAGGGTTACTGGTGCGGCGAACTGGAAGCCGATACCAGCCTCGAATCCGATTACATCCTGCTGCATACGCTGCTCGGCACGGGCCGCCAGGGACGCTTCGATAAGGCTGCTCGCTATATCCTGAACCACCAGAATGAAGATGGTGGCTGGAGCATCTACGCCGGCGGGCCTTCCAATATCAGCGCTTCGGTCAAAGCCTACTTCGGGCTGAAGCTGGCTGGATTCACCGCGGATCATCCCGCGCTGGTACGCGCCCGCAAGAAGATTCGCGAAATGGGCGGAGTGACTGAAGTTAATACATTTACCAAGATATATCTCTGTTTCTTTGGGCAATACGATTACGACGCGGTCCCCGCGATTCCGCCGGAGATCGTCCTGTTTCCCAACTGGTTCTGGTTCAATATCTACGAAATTTCTTCATGGTCGCGCGCCATCCTGGTGCCGCTTTCGATCTGCTATGCGAAGAAGCCGTTCAAGAAAATTCCCGACGAAATGGGCGTCGAGGAGCTCTTTGTGGGGGGACGCGATAAGTCGCGCATGCACCTGCACTGGGCTGACAAGCTGATTTCGTGGCGCAATTTCTTTTTGGTGCTGGACCGCCTGACGCACTGGTTCGAACGTGTGCACATCCGTCCGCTGCGTTCGCTTGCCCTGAGGCGGGCTGAGAAGTGGATGCTGGAGCACTTCGAGATGAGCGACGGCCTGGGAGCGATCTATCCCTCGATGATGAACGCCATCATCGCGTTGCGTTGCCTCGGCTATTCCGTGGACGATCCACAATTTATCCGAGCGATGGACGAGTTCGAGAAACTGGGGATCGAGGAGGGTGACACGTTCCGCATGCAGCCATGCATGTCTCCGGTGTGGGATACGGCATATGCGCTGTTTGCCCTGGGCGAGGCGGGAGTTCCGGCGGCCGATCCTCGGCTGGTGAAGTGTGCCGACTGGATCCTGCAGAAGCAGGTGCGCAAGCCCGGAGACTGGAAGATCAAAAATCCGAAAGGCGAACCGGGCGGCTGGTATTTCGAATTCAACAATGAGTTCTATCCCGACGTGGACGACAGTGCCATGGTCTGCCTGGGGTTGAGCCGGGTCGAACATCCGAACGGGCGCTATCAGGCCGAGTCCGTTCAACGGGCGATTGACTGGATACTGTCGATGCAGTGTAAGGACGGCGGCTGGGCTTCGTTCGATAAAGACAACGACCGCATGGTGTTCCAGTACGTGCCTTTCGCCGATCACAATGCCATGCTTGATCCCGCAACTGTCGACATCACGGGACGAATTCTGGAGTGTCTTGCGACTTATGGCTACAACCAGAACCATCCGGCTGTGAAGCGGGCGCTCAAGTTTATTCGTAAGCAGCAGGAACCGGATGGAAGCTGGTTCGGACGCTGGGGTGTGAACTACATCTACGGCACGATGCAGGTGTTGCGCGGCCTGGAAGCGATGGCTGTGGACCGTAACGACCCTATGATCCAGCAGGCGGCGGAATGGATGCGATCGGTGCAGAACGCCGATGGCGGCTGGGGCGAAACGGTGGGATCCTATGACGATCCGAACCTTCGCGGGCAGGGCGACAGCACAGCTTCGCAGACGGCATGGGCAATCATGGGATTGCTGGCCGTCGGCGACACGCGCAGCGAATGCGTGGCCCGCGGTATGGCGTATCTTCTGCGCACGCAGGGCAAAGACGGTTCGTGGGACGAGATTTTCTACACTGGAACCGGCTTCCCGCGTGTGTTCTATCTGAAATATCATCTGTATAGCGAGTATTTCCCGCTGATCGCGCTTACGACATATTCGAAGGTGATAGCGGAGAAGAGCAGCAATTAGCACTTAGCAATTAGCAATTAGATAACCCGATACGGGGCACACTAAATGCTAAGTGCTAACTGCTAAATGCTCGCTTTCGTTACCGGCGCCACGGGATTTCTGGGGAGTCATGTTGCGCGCGTCCTGGCGGAACAGGGAGCCGAGTTGCGGCTGCTGGTTCGGCCTACCAGCGACCTTCGCAACATTGACGACCTGAAGGGTGATCGCGTTGTCGGCGACCTGCGCGACGCAGGGTCGATTTCGAAGGTGCTTTCCGGTTGCGATGTTGTATTTCACGTTGCGGCGGAGTACCGGCTGTGGGTGCGCGATCCTGGCGAGATGTACCGCTCGAATGTTGAGGGCACGCGTTCCTTGCTCGAAGCGGCGCGGAAACAAGGTGTGCGGCGCGTGGTGTACACGTCGAGTGTTGCGACCATGGGCTTCACTTCGAACCACGCAGCTGCCGAGCTGCGCTCGGCTTGGACGGGCGAGGGCGCCCGTCCCCACACGAGCACTGTCGCGGATGAAGAGAGTCCGGTGTCGCTGGCAGACATGATCGGGCACTACAAGCGTTCGAAGTTCATGGCGGAACAAGTAGCAGTCGCGGCCGCTAGATCTGGAGTCGACGTCGTGATCGTGAATCCCACGACGCCGGTCGGCGAGCGCGATATTAAGCCGACACCGACAGGGCGAATCGTCCTGGATTTCCTGAAGCGAAAATTTCCGGCGTACGTGGAGACGGGCTTGAACCTGGTGGACGCGACTGAGTGCGCTCGGGGTCATGTGCAGGCGCTCGAGAAGGGAAGAGCGGGCGAGCGCTACATCCTGGGCGGAGAGAATTTAACGCTGAAACAGATTCTGGACCGGCTGGCCGCGATCACGGGTTTGAAGTCGCCGACCTTGAAACTGCCTTACGTGTTCGCGTTTGCGACCGGAGTCGTCGATGAGATGGTGACGGGCCGGTTGCTAGGCCGCGAACCGCGCGCGACGATTGATGCCGTGCGCATGGGACGCAAGATGATGTTTGTAAGTTCGGCGAAGGCGGGACGGGAACTGGGCTGGCGGACAGTTCCCGTCGATGGCGCCTTGCGCCGCTCGGTGGACTGGTTCCGGGGCAACGGGTATGTCTAACATTTATGTCTAAGATTGCCATCATAGCCGCTATGGAGCGCGAGGTGCGACCGCTGATCCGAAGCTGGAAGGTCAGCACTAATGTCAGAACTCTGGAGCACGGCGGACGGCGATATCGGCTATTTGAGAGTGGCGAGGCGGTCCTGGTATGCGGCGGAATCGGAGCCGAAGCTGCGAGGCGCGCGACCGAGGCCGTGATTCGGGAGATGAACCCCGTGCGTGTGATCTCAGCCGGTTTTGCCGGAGCGCTGGATGCATCGCTGCAGGTCGGGCATGTTTTTGAACCGCGCACGGTGATCAATGCTGCCGACGGTGCCAGAACAGAAGTCAGCTCGGGTGAGGGAATACTAGTGAGCTCCGCGACTGTGGCTGGCAAGGAGGAGAAGACTCGATTAAGAAAAGCTTATGCCGCGACTGCCGTGGACATGGAAGCCGCGGCCGTGGCGCAAGGAGCGCAGGCGCGCGGTGTCGAGTTCGGAGTTTTGAAAGCCATCTCCGACGCCGCCGATTTCAGCCTGCCGCCAGTGGATCGCTTTGTGTCCAGTGATGGAAGATTTCGCTCGATCAAGTTTGCCTGTCACGTGGCGCTGCGCCCCTGGTTGTGGGGCGCGACGATCGCGCTGGCGCGGAATAGCGCCAAGGCCAGCTGCGCGCTTAGCGATGCGCTTACAAGCTACCTCAGTCGTGAGTCCCGCAATCGTCGCGCTTTGCCTGACGAATCTTTAGTCGCCGCTCTGAATCCAACAGAAGCTGGACCAAAGTCCGCCAGCGGACATACGTATGTGGGCCCTGAGGCACATACTGGGGCTAAATCACAACTGCGGGGGCAGCAATAAAATCTGCTATGGCAATTGCACGATCATCGATATTTGCGGTTGATAGAACTCTCGAAAGCGAAGGGCGGGAGCTTCCTTCCACGATGAGGGCCGCGGTATATCGCGGCGTTGACGATATCCGCCTGGAAGCAGTGCCTGTGCCTGAGATCGGCCCGGGGGAAATTCTGGTCCGAGTCCATACCTGCGGAATCTGCGGAACCGATCTCAAGAAGATCGCTACCGGATCGCATTCCGCGCCGCGGATTTTTGGCCACGAAACTTCAGGTGTCATCGCGAAAGTGGGGGATGGCGTTCGGAAGTTCAGCGTCGGCGAACGCGTGGTGATGTTTCATCATATTCCCTGTGGAGAATGTTATTACTGCCGCCACAAAACCTTTGCGCAGTGCGCCACCTACAAGAAAGTCGGTTGCACAGCTGGGTTCGAGCCGTCGGGTGGAGGGTTTGCGGAATACGTCCGGGTAATGGACTGGATTGTCGAGAGGGGGACGGTTCGCATCCCGGACGGCATCAGCTTCGAACAGGCATGTTTTGTTGAGCCGGTGAATACCTGCATCAAAGGTATTGAGACGCTTCGTCTGGAGGCGGGAGAGACCGTGCTGGTAATGGGACAGGGCCCAATAGGTCTGATCCTTGCGACACTGGCGAAGCGAGCGGGGACTCGGGTGATTACTTCCGATTTGCATCCGGCGAGGCTTACAATAGCGAATAGCTTCGGCCTAAAACTTACAATTGACGCCTCCAAGGCTGACGCCGGTGGAACGGTGCGCGGAATGACGGAAGGACGCGGGGCTGATGCCGTGATTTTGGCGGTCGGCGGGAGCGGCCTGATCCGGCCTGCCATGGATGCCACCCGTCCGGGAGGCCGTGTATTGCTGTTCGCGCAAACTGTGCGCGGCGAGGCCACGATCGATCCGGCCGCGGTGTGCGTGGACGAAAAGGCTTTGTTGGGATCCTACAGTGCGTCGGTCGAATTGCAGGAGGAGTCGGTGCGGTTTGTCATGAACCGCGAAATGGATCTGGAACGGCTTATCAGTCACCGTTTTCCGCTGGAAAGCGGGGTGGAAGCGCTGAATCTGGCTGCCCATCCTCAACCGGACTCGATGAAGATTGTCATCCAGCCGGGCAGCGCCGGGGTCCCCAGCGCGCGGGTTTTGGCGTGATGGGGTGGAGGGCGTGGGAAGGACATCGACTGTGAATGGCAAGATGACGGCTGCCGTCCTTTACGGCAAAGAAGACATCAAGATTGAGAGAGTGCCGATCCCGCGCGTGGGTGACGGCGAAGTTCTGGTAAAGGTCCACGTCGCTCTCACCTGCGGCACGGACTTGAAGGTGTATCAGCGCGGCTATCATGCCCGCATGATTGTGCCGCCCGCTTTGTTCGGGCACGAACTGGCTGGTACCGTTGAAGAAGTTGGAGAGGGCGTGCGCGGTTTCAAGAAGGGCATGCGCGTGGTAGCGCTCAACTCCGCTCCCTGCGGCATGTGTTTCTACTGCTCAAAGCACCAGTTAAACCTCTGCGAAGACCTGCTGTTCAACAATGGCGCCTACGCCGAGTACATCCGGATTCCGCGACGCATCGTGGAAGCCAATATGCTGGTCGTGCCTCCGAATGTGAGCTTCGAGGATGCCGCGATGACCGAACCGCTGGCCTGCGTTCTGCGCGGCCTGCATGAAACTGGAGTCGAGATCGGAGACACGGTGGCGGTCATTGGCGGCGGACCGATCGGTCTGATGTTTGTGCAGGTGGCGAAGGCGATCGGCTGCAATGTGATCGCAGTCGTCAAGCGCGATTCTCAGGTCGCCCTCGCGCGTAAAAAGGGTGCGCACGAGGTGGTGCAGATTACAAAGGTGAACGATCCGGTGGAGGCAGTGCGCGAATTAAGTCCGGAGAGGCGCGGCGCCGATGTGGCGATTGAAGCAGTTGGCCGTCCGGAAGCATGGGAGTGGGCCGTGCAGATGGTTCGCAAGGGCGGCACAGTGAATTTCTTCGGCGGGTGCGCTTCCGGAACCAAGGTGCAGTTGGACACCAATCGCTTGCACTACTCGGAAATCACTTTGAAGGCGACATTCCATCACACCCCGGAGACGGTGCGCCGGGCCTTCGGTTTGATTGCCGAGAAGAAAGTTCGCGGCACCGACTACATTACCGGCGAAGCGCCGCTTTCGCGCTTGCACGATGTGCTGCGCCACATGCTGAACCGCAATGGGGATATCAAGACTGCGATCATCCCAGGTCACTAGTAGCGCGCTGTGTGATGAGTCGTGTGATGGAGGGACGGGCGTCTAGCCCATCCGGCCGGGCCGAGGGCGCCCCGGCTCTCCACCAGCAACAATAAAAAACGGCATTATTGTATCTCTGTGAAGGTGTACCCTGTGACCTCTGTGTCCTCTGTGGTTAAGATTTTTGTTGGGCTGGCAGTCTATATTGGAACTCTATAGATGACGATGACGACTGCTGCCGGCGATCCCCAGGCTGCGCCGCTCTCCTCCCCGTGGAGTGCGCTGCCGCCGGAGTACGCCATCCCCGACCACGCGCCTTCGGAAGCCGAAGCGCGCGAATATTGTCGTCGCCTGGCCCGTTCGCATTACGAAAATTTTTCGGTTGCATCCTGGTTTCTTCCGGAGCGGCTGCGCCAGCACTTCTTCAACGTCTATGCGTATTGCCGCATCTCCGACGATCTGGGTGACGAGGTCGGCGATACCGCCGCATCTCTGCAGCTGCTCGATCAGTGGGAGACGGAATTAAACGCGTGCTATGACGGTCATCATACCCGGCCGCGGCATCCCGTGTTTGTCGCGCTTGCCGAGACGGTGCGCAAGTTTGAAATTCCGAAACATGAATTCGCAGATTTACTGGCTGCTTTCCGGCAGGACCAAACGGTCACCCGCTATGAAACGTTCGGCGATCTGCTCGGCTACTGCCGGTATTCGGCGAATCCGGTGGGCCATCTGGTCCTGTATCTCTGCGGATACCGGGATGCAGAGCGCCAGTTGCTTTCCGACTACACCTGCACCGCGCTGCAACTCGCGAACTTCTGGCAGGACGTGAGTGCGGACTTTGCCAAAGGAAGAATTTATCTTCCGCTCGAAGACCTCCGCCGCTTCGGCGTGAGCGAGGAAGTACTACGTGACGGCGAAAACACTTCTGCATTTCGCGAGATGATCAAGTTTGAAGTCGACCGCGCGCGGGAGTGGTTCACGCAAGGTATGCCGCTGATCGCCAGGGTCGACCGCACCCTTGCCACCGACATCGAACTTTTCAGCCGCGGCGGACAGGAAATTCTGAACGCAATCGAGCGCCAAAATTATGCCGTGCTGGGCAGGCGTCCCGCAATCTCGAAAGCCCGGAAGTTGGCCCTGGTCGCTCGTGCCGCGCTGGGGAAGATGCTGGGGAAGCCGCGGGAGAAGCAACGTTGAGCACCGCCGTGGGAAATGCTCCAGTGCAGTTTGCGCCCACCGCTTCGCAGCTCGATATGGCGTACTCCGTCTGCCGGAGTATCGCCCGATCAGCCGCGAAAAATTTCTACTACGGATTTCTGGTGCTTCCAAGGCGGAAGCGCAATGCGTTGAGCGCCGTATATGCTTTCATGCGGCGGTGCGACGACATCGCTGACGACAACACGCTCAGCCCCGATGACCGTCATGACAAGCTGGCGGAATGGCTGGACAAAGTCCACCGCGCATTAGCGGCACAGCCAACTGACGATCCAGTGCTGCTGGCGCTGACCGACGCGCAGCGCACTTATCAGATTCCGATCGGGCTTCTCGACCAACTGGCCTACGGTACGGCTGCGGATCTCGACGATGCTGAGCCAGCGCCCTCCGCCACGGGGCTGGCCGCGCGTTACCAGACTTTTGAAGAGTTGCGCCAGTACTGCTACGGCGTGGCATCGGTCGTTGGATTAGTGTGCATCAGAATTTTCGGATATCGCGATCCCGCCGCGGAACCGCTGGCCGAGCGCTGCGGACTGGCATTTCAACTTACAAATATTATTCGTGACGTCAAAGAAGATGCGGGCATGGGCAGGGTATATTTTCCGCAAGAGGACTTGACACAGTGTGGTCTGTCGGCCGCCGATCTGGCAGCGCCGAATGTTGATGTCGCCCGCATTCGTCCGCTCCTGGCGATGGAGGCCGACCGCGCTCGCGACTGTTACGGAGCGGGAGATGAGCTGATCCCGCTGGTGAATGAAGACAGTCAGCCCGCTCTGTGGGTCCTGATCACCATCTATCGCCGTCTGCTTGAAAAGATTGCTTCGAATCAATACGACGTCTTCAGGGAGCGCGTCCGATTGACGGTTCGCGAAAAGCTCACTGTTCTCGGAAAAGGAATGCTGAAGCGTCTGTTGTGATGCCGACCTCGCCCTCCATCGATCCTAATACGACAAAGTATCCTACAGTCGCGATAGCCGGAGGCGGACTGGCCGGCCTCGCCGCCGGATGCGCCCTCGCCGAAGCGGGTTTTCGCGTGACCCTTTTTGAGCGCCGCCCTTATCTCGGTGGGCGCGCCTCTTCTTATCAACATCCCGGTACCGGCGAGATTGTCGACAATTGCCAGCATGTGCTGCTCGGCTGCTGCACCAACCTGCTCGATTTCTACCGGCGCGCGGGAGTGCAGGACAAAATTCGCTGGTATGAGAAGCTGACCTTCCTCGAGCCGGGAGGACGCGCTTCGGTGATCGCGCCTTCGGCGCTCCCCGCTCCGCTGCATACCGCCCTGGCGTTTCTACGAGCCGATTGCCTGAGTTTTCGCGACAAGATGGCCATCAGCCGCGCCATGGCGGTACTCGCTCCTTCTACTCCGCCGGATCGGGGCGAGTCGTTCCTCGGTTGGCTAAAACGCCACGGGCAGACCGAGCAAGCCATCGAGCGTTTCTGGAAGACAATTCTGGTCAGTGCCTTGAACGAGGATCTTGATCAGGTTTCTGTCCCTTATGCGGCGCAGGTGGTACGCGAGTCGTTTCTGAAATCGGCCGCTGCCGGGCGCATGGGAATTCCAACCGTGCCGCTCACTGACCTCTACAGCCAGACGGGAGATTACATCCGCGCTCGAGGGGGAGAGATCCAGTTTCGTGCAGGTGTGGAATCGTTTCGAGCGGAAAGCTCGGAAGTAAGGGTGACGACGAACGGGCAGGAACTGAAATTCGACTATCTGGTCATGGCGGTCCCTTTTGATGTGCTGCGGCGGATGTTGCCCGATGCTCCGTCGGCTGCGCCCTTGGCGGCGGCACTTGGCCAATTCTCGACATCACCGATCACCGGCATCCATCTCTGGTTCGATCGCCAGATCAGCGAACTGGATCATGCCGTCCTGCTCGACCGCACCATCCAGTGGATGTTTCACAAATCGCGGCTGATCGAATCCCGCAAGACTGAAACGCGCAAGAATGAAACGTCCGAGAATCAAATGCGCGAGAACGGCAGCGGCAGCTATGTCGAGCTGGTTGTAAGCTGCTCCCGCAGTCTGATCGAGAAGTCGAAGGCAGAAATTGTCGAAATGGCGGTGAAAGAGGCGGAAGAGTTTTTTCCCGATGCGTGCGAAGCGAAATTGCTGAAATCGACAGTGATCAAGGAAGTGCATGCGACATATTCGCCGCGTCCGGGAATCGACCAGTACCGGCCCAAGCCAGAGACAGCATGGCCCCGAGTCTTTCTGGCCGGCGATTGGACCGCAACCGGTTGGCCCGCCACCATGGAGGGAGCGGTTCGCAGCGGCTATCTTGCGGCGGAAGCGCTGTCGCGGGCCGCCGGGGGCAAGAGCGCAAGCTTTCTCGTTCCAAATCTGGCCCCGAGTGGACTGATGAAGCTGTTTGGCTGAGACTCTCGACGAACCCGGTTACTTCAGTTTACAAGCCCGCGTTACCTGCCATTCTCAAGGATCTCCCGCGACAGACGATCTAATACTCATGGCTGAGAAAACCAATGGGGACGACTTTCGTCCTCGTAACCCGCGATTCAGTTGCGGAGGTCTCGCGAAGATTAGTGTCCTTCCATCCAACGGCATTTTTCTTTCGGCGAAAATCCTCAACCTGAGCCTCGGCGGATGCTGCGTCGACATCCCGGAGCCTATTGAATGCGGCGCGCGCGCTGAGATCGTGGTGCACGTAAACTCTGCTTCGTTCCGTGCCGTTGGTGAGGTGAAGGGAATTCGCGCCAACTCCGAAGCTGGCATAGAGTTCGTCTATTTAAGCAGGGGCGGAAAAGACCTGCTCGCGGATCTGATCGCGGAGTTGGCGAGGCTGCAGGCGTTCATAAACCATCTCAAAACTGTGCGCCGCGAAACGGAAGCGGAGGCGTTCCATAAGCACCTGGAGAGCGGGAAACTTCTGGCGGCGATGTGGAGCGAGCGGCTTCGTTCTCCGGGGGCACAGGCGCCTGCGGAGAGTCCGGAAACGGATCAAGCAACTTCCGATGGCGGGGGGCCGGACAAGGAAGCGCAACCGCTCGTGATCCCTGTCCGTCTATTCCGTTAGGGGGATTCAGACCGCCATCAACACAACGCCGCCTGCGACGAGCAAAGCCGCGATCCAACGCCGGCGTCCAACGCGTTCGTGCAGAAATATGCGTGCGGCAACCGCATTGGCCACGAAGGTGAGCGAGGCGGAAGCGGGCACGACGAGACTAAGATTCCCCCAGGAGAGGCCGAAGAGCAGGCTGTAGAACGCCACCGCCATCGCCATCAGGCCGAGAGCAAACGTGGGTGTGGCCAGCACGCGCCCTATGACCGGCAATACTCCACGCCGCTTCCAGAGTTCACCGACATCGCCGACTCTTTTCATCGAATAGGAGAGCAGCACGTCCCCGGTGCTCGAGGCCAGAACGATGAGCCCAATCGCGGACCAGGCATAGACGTCTTTCACGATTTCACCTCCACGGAAACAGCGTCGCGAGGAGCGTCCTGGGAACTCTGGCGTTGGTGGTCTGGCGTAGCCGACGGGCCGGCAGCCACGAGACCCACGCCGGCGGCGATCAGTGCAATGCCAAGCCATCGCGTCGGCGAAATCTCTTCATGAAAGCTGAAGTGAGCAATCAAGGCGACGAGCACATATCCGAGCGAGGTGGCTGGCAGAACATACGTAAGGTCAGCCCACGAAAGCGCGGACATGTAACACGAGAAAAATGCCAGCAGCAGGAGGATTCCCGCTGCTACCCAAGGATTGAGGATGGCCAGCAGCAGACCAGGAAGATTGTGGAGGGAAACACTGCCGAGATCTTTCATGCCGCGAGCCAGCAGGGAATCACCCGCAGTACTGAAGATGGTGATTCCCGCCAGGACGAGGTATTTGCGAAAGGTCACTTACGATCCCACTCCGGATTACTTATTGATGGAGCGACGGGCGTCTCGCCCGTCCAGCAGCATCGTGGCCGGGCGAGGACGCCCGGCTCTCCACTAAGCTTTGGCCGGTTCCTGGGCAGGCGCTTCCTTGCGGTTGTCCTTGACCCACTTGTGGCGCTGCGCACGCAGTTTCAGGAAGGTACGCGCTTCTTTGTACAAGCGCTTCCGTTCGGAGTTGTCGAACATCGCTTTCCTCAAAATGCGGTACGCGGCCTTGGGACGGAAATAATATTCGTCGTAGAAGTGATGAACCGCCTCAAGAATTTCCGCCGCGGGCAATCCCGGATACTCGATCTGCACCATCTGGTGCCCACCATCGTCGACCATTTTCGTGTCGCTGGTCATGAAGCCGTTTTTCAGGGCGAATTCGTGTAACTCAGTTCCAGGGTAAGCATGCGCCACCGAAACCTGGATCGTCTCCACGTCGAGTTCCTTGGCGAAGTTGATTGTGTTCTTGATGGTGTCGCGAGTTTCTCCGGGCAGGCCGAGGATGAAATCTCCGTGGACCACGAGTCCCAGCTTGTGGCAATCCTTGGTGAACTGCCGGGCGCGCTCAATGGTCGCGCCTTTCTTGATATTCTTCAGAATCTGTTGATCACCCGATTCGTAGCCCACGATCAGCAGACGGCATCCCGCCTCTTTCATGGCCTTGAGCGTCTCGAAGTCGGTGGTGACTCGCGATGTGCACGACCAGGTTAGGCCCAGCGGCTTCAACTTGGTGCACAATTCGATGGTCCGCGCCTTCTGGAGGTTGAAGGTGTCGTCGTCGAAAAAGAATTCCTTCACGTACGGCCAGTAGTCTTTTGCCTTCGCCATTTCACGCGCTACATCATCGGTGGAGCGTTTACGCCACGGATGTCCACTGAGTGTCTGGGGCCAGAGGCAGAAGGTGCACTGCGCCGGGCATCCGCGCGTCGTGTACAGGGACACAAAGGGGTGGAGCAGGAACGGCACATTGTAGCGGCGGACATCCAAGTCACGCCGGTAGACGTCTGTCACATGCGGCAGCGCATCGAGATTCTCGATCGTTGGCCGGTCAGGATTATGAACGACATGTCCATTCTTGCGGTATGAAATGCCGAGAATGTCTTCGATCGGCTTGCCCTGCGCGTATTCCACGATGGAGTAGTCGAATTCCTTCCGGCAGGCTACGTCAATTACCTTTGCTTCCATCAAAGATTTCTCGGGCAGCACGCTAACATGGGGTCCAACGAACGCGATCTTGATGTGAGGATTGCTGTCTTTGATAGCCTCCGCGATGCGGACGTCGCCGGGGAACCCCGGAGTGCTGGTGAACAGCACGAGCAGTTCGTAGTCCTTGCAGGTGCGGATCGTTTCTTCCGCGGTGATATGGTGCGGCGGGGCATCCAGCAGCCGCGCGCCTTCCAGCATCCCTGTCGGATAGGCGAGCCAGACCGGATACCAGTACGATTCGATCTCACGCGTAGCGGGCCAGCGCGAGCCCGCGCCCCCGTCGAAATTCTCAAAGGAAGGCGGATTCAAGAACAGTGTTTTTAAGGGCATATTGGGAGTCTCTATTTTAGCACTTTCACAAGCACACACACCCCCGCCGACGCTACCACTCTGGTACGTCCGAATCGGGGGCCGAAAGCTTGGAAATCCTTGTCCGAGTGTGCCTTAGCAGGGCTCAAACCGCAAAAGAACCTTGTCGAACGTCGTTTTTGCGCATTGAAGCGCGAGAATCAGGACCGGCTGGAGGAGCTGATTTGTAATCGTTTGAACTCGACCTTTGCGGACAGCGTTGGCCAGGCTCCATCTGTCGGATAGAGGCAATATTCTGCCTGACCCCCGTCTTGCCGGACGCGCCGAGTGACGATGGCGCTGGGGGTTCTGAGCGTTATGGCGATTTAACGTCAACTACCGCGCGGTGAGCCTGCCTTTTGCGCTGACGCAACCCCTAACCGTTTTCGGATGGCAGCGAACCAGAGCGTTCTTTCCGGAGCGACAAGAGGATTGCCAGCGCTGCGAGCAATGCCGTCAGATTGAGCATCGTCTGTGCGATATGGATAAGTCCACTGGTTTTCGGGAGCAAAGCAGCGACGGGAAGCAGCATGAAGCTTCCGACAAGTGAAACGAACAGGGCCTTCTCGTCCCTTCGAAACGGGGCACGGGCAAAGTTAATCCCGATGGCGTAGATACCGCCCCATATCGCGATGTTGATTGTTACCACCAGCCAAGTTGGAAGGGATCCAAAACTCAGCCATGTCCACGAAGAGGGTCGCGCTGCTACCTCTTCATGAAACCGACGGCCAAGAACACTACCTGTAAACGCCAGAGCGAACAACGCCGCAAAAGGAGTGGTGACGACCTGAAGTCGACCGGGCATCGCGCCGACCGGCGTCGTAGGTGCGTCTTTGGGAGGACGCCAGTAGTGGATGACGCGATGAATCGCGGCTCCAGCCGAATAGGACAGGCCTCCGATAAAAAGCGGTGTCAGAAAGAGCTTGTCGGGGCATCTTGAGTCGAATCCTCCTTCGCGCCAGTTGTTGAACTGGCAGTTTGCCGTGAAGAAATGCTCGATGAAGGAGCCTGACCCAACAAGGGCACTTCCAGTCGCTCGCCAGTCTAAGACCCGGAGAACGAAAACTATAGTGGCTGGAATCCAGACCCACAGGGCAGACCTGCTCGTGAAGGTGCCGCTCACCGCGTACGCAAGAGATGCTCCCACGACGACAACCAGGAACATTAAATGGTCAGAAAGGAACTGCTGTGGCGTGTTAACGGAAGTAAGAAAAGGGCTGAAGACACCGTATATCAAGCCGCCTGCCAAGATGGTCAGCCATGGCACGGCGAGTGTCGCAATGACTATATGCCCCACGTATGCCAGTGTTCGTTTCATCATTCTCGGTTTGTTACACCGGCCATGGTACGCGGGTGTCAGGGGCGGTCCAAGGAAATCCGGCTTTTACGTGAGATGACTGTCGTAAGCAGGCGATAGCACTCAAAACCCCTGCCAAGAGTCCGCCCGACGGTGCGACCCGTCCGACAGCACGTGGCGAAAGCTCAAGTCTCGGCTCTGACTGCTGATTTCTGCGTCATTTAGACGCGGGACCCGGCAGCGCCCAACTCTCCAGATCTCCAGTGGCCCGGAGCAGGTTCAGCCGGACCCGCTGGTACTCAAAATCAGCATCCTGGAAAAGTAGATAGCGTTCGGCGGCTTGCACCTGTGCATCGGCCAATTCATGCAGGGTGCCAGTCTTGGCGTCGATCTTGGTTTGGACCGCTTCCAGGCCCGACTGTGCCAGTTGATATTCCAATCGCGCCACCTCGCGGGCGGCCTCGAGTTGTTCGGCAGCGCGCTGCAGTTTTAGCGTTTCTTCAGCGACCTGATTACGAGCCGCCTCGGCTTGTTTTTTCGCCTTGAGGGCCTGTGCTTCCGCAGCATCGGCTCGAGCGCGCTGGCTGGCGTTGAACAGCGGGATCTTCAGGGCGATGCCGATCGTAGCGTTGTCCACCTGAAAGGTGTGCGGCGGAAAGTACTTGGTGTAATTATTGAAGGTGGAGAACCGCGCATACTGCGCCGAGAAATCGATCGACGGATATAACGCGCGGTGCTCACCCAAAGCTCGCATCGTTTCCGCCAGGGAACGCTGCTCGGCTAGCTTGATGGCGGGACTGGAGGCAATCGCTTTCTCCGAAAGATCTTCTTCGGAGGCAACGGGCGGGAGTGCCGGAATTGTTTCTGGCGCGAGATCGATGGAGGAGACCGGCAAACCGGTCAGCGTTGAGAGATGGCGCCGAAGGACGTCGGCGTTGCCGCGTGCCTCGGCCCGATGAAGGCGTACGCGTGCTGCGGTCAGCTTTGCTTTGTTTAAGTCCACGGCGCTGTCCACGCCTTCGTGCAAGCGCTCACCCACCGCCTGTTCGATTTGCTGCGCCTGCGCTTCGTCCTGCTGCAGGCGCTGGAGTCGCGCTTCCCACTTTGCCAATTCCGCATAGGTTAGCGCGACGTCCTGGATGACGGCGTTGCGCTGGTCTTTGTCCTGAGATTCGGAAGCATGCCATTCCATTTTTGCTGCATTCAAGAACTGCCGCTGCGCCGGATTGAAAACCGTACTCTGTGCGACGGCATTTGCCAGTGCCGGCGCAGATCCTTCGATGCTGAGAGGATATCCATAGGACCATCCGAGACCCGAACCGACGAATATCGTCGGCAAGTAGTTGTTGCGGAGTTCGCGGTAAGAGGCAAAGGCGCGCTGGACGTCGGCAGTCGCGATCGCCGAAGCCGTGCTGTGGGCGAGCGCGAGCCGAATGGCGCGCTCGAGAGGCAGCGGTTCCGCCTCGCCGCGCGTTGCAATCATCACTACGGCGGTGAACAAGGCGAGCAGACTTGTAGAGCGCAAACATCGCGGCAATCGGAGTTTCATCTTGTCACCTTCATGCATGTAATTGCCCATCATTTCGTTACCGATGAGCCGGGGGCCCGTCGATCCGAGACACATGTATGGGTCAGGCCGCAAAACACAAATTGTAGTGTGCCAGACGGGAGCTGGGCAGTGGCTTGGAGAAAGTATTTGTACAGTACGGGGCGCGGGAGGAATCGGCCATCCTCTAGCGGGCAACCCGGTTGAGTGCTTGCTGGGCCACGCCAAAGTTCCGGACCAATGACAGTGAAGCGCGGTACTCTTGCGCAGCAACGGCCTTGTCCCCCTGCTTTTCAAGCAGCATGCCGAGCAGATAGTGGACCTTGAACGCGGGAGCCGCCTCTACCGGACCCGCGGCGAAATATCGGTGCAGCAGTTCCGTGGCGAAAGGATAGTTACGTCCGGCGCGATACAGCATTTCGGCCCCCTCAAAAAGAACATCGGGTTTGGGTGAAGGTGCCTGACTGAGCTTGATGATGGCTTGCTCCATTTCAGCGAAGCGCTTCTGGCGACGCAGAAAGAGAGCGAGGTTGAGCCATGCTTCCGCGTCACCCTTGCTGAGGTCGATGTACTGGTGATACTCCCGTTCGGCGGTCGCGGCGTCTTTTTTCTTTTCGGCGATGCGCGCGTAAACCCAATGCTCCCGGGCGGGATTCACGGGCGCAATGGACTGCGCTTGCCCGCGAGCCTTATCCTCGCCGCCCCCTACGATGCCCGGGGCTGCAAGATAGAACTCCGCCAGATCAAGCCGGGCATCCACGTCTTTCGGATTCAGTTGCACGGCACGCTCGAATTCTCCGCGGACCTTTCCAGCCAGGCCCGCTGCGGCCAGAAAGTTTGCCCGATCCGCCTTTTCGCCGTATACACGCCCCAGCCACAGATGGAAGCGGCTATTGTCGGGTTCGAGCGAGGCTGCCTTTCTGCAGGAAGACTCCGCACGATCCCAATCTCCGAGCGCGAAGTACGCACGGCAGAGGAGGTTGGATGATTCCGCATCCGCCGGAGAAGAAGAGAGACGGCGAGTCAATTCGGCGATGGTTTCATCGATCCGGCCCGCTGCCAGCATGTCCTTGGCAGAGTCGGCCACGCTGGCGGTCAAAGAGGCAATCAGTAATAGGAAAACCAGCACAACTCTGGAAAGGCACGTCATCATTTAAAACTTGACCTGCGTTCGGTCGCCGATCGGCTTGCCGTTCGACGAACTGATCGCAACCACGTCCTTGGCGGAGAGGCCGTGCGTTACTTCAACCTGCGTGAGGTTGGAAAGGGAAGTCTCCACATCCCGGCGCTTGAGTTCGTGGCCGACAACCAGTAACACGTAAGGTTTGGCGTCGTCGATGCGAACCGCCTCTCGGGGCACTATCAGCACATTATCGTGTTCGGCGGCGACGATCGTCACTCCGACATTTATATTCGGCAAGAGTTTCCAATCCTTATTATCTACGATGCTGGTCGTCTCACCGACGTTGCGCGAACCGCGCAATTTCACCGTTGATGGGATGGCAGTCACGGTGGCCCCCCAAACGCGTCCAGGAACGGCGTCCCAGGTGATCTCGATTGGATTTCCTGGAGTCAGTCTGCCGACGTCGGGTTCATCGACAAAGGCCCGGACTACCACTTTTCGGAGGTCCGCCACTTGCAGCAGAAGATCTCCGGCCGCGACGAAGCCGCCTTGCTTGGCAGGCAGCGAGTACACGATGCCATTAAAAGGGGCGCGAATATTCGATTTCGCCAGGACGTCCTGCGCGGCCTTGTAGGCGGCCTGGGCTTCAGCTTGCTGTGCGTCGACGCGTGCTAACTCCGCATGCGAATATCGTTGCGTCTGCTTTTGCCGGAGAAAGGTGAGTTGGGCATCGGCGCGGGCAAGTGCGTTCTCCGCTTCCCGCACTTCTCCCGTTGAGGCCGCACCCTGCTGTGCCAGCTTCTTCAGCGCGTCTAAATTGCGTTGCGCCGCATCGCGGTCGCCGCCGGCCTTTACCAGTTGGGCTTCGAGGCTCAACACTTCTTCCTGGGTTCCACCACGCTTCGCGGCGCTGAAGTCGGCCTGCGCCGCTTTCAACAGGGTCTGAGCACGGGCAGCCTGGGCGCGCGCGTCGGCGTCATCCAGAACGACCAGCAACTGGCCCTTCTTGACGGAATCGCCTTCCTTGAAAAAAACCCGCCGTACGCTGGTCGCGATCGGAGCGTGGGCCTCGAAGTTGTTGACGGGCTCAATTTTTCCATTCGTGGAAACCAGGCTGCGGATCGTGCCCTGCTCGACGACGACGGTTCGCACCGGTACTCCCTCGTCGCGGCGGGCAACAAAAGCCGCCAGCACGATCACCGCCGTCAGGATCGCGAGCGCCGTTACCCACCAACGCCGCGGCTGGCGTCCCGAACTGTTTCCATTCAATGGCATGCAGAGAAAAACGCAACTTCAATGTATCATCCACGCGCTGCGGGGAGCAGGCAAATACACGCTTAGGACTTGGCTGTTTAGATGCATCGCGCCGGCTGTTTGAGTCAGCAAATACGCGTCTGTTAGCGAAGGGACCGTAGGGACAGCCGCCCTCGGCTGTCCAGGCGAGCTCATCTGGGGTTTCGTTTGTCCACCCGTGCACTGAATCGCGTGGCGGGCCTTCGCCCCGGCGGACAGCTGGGGGCGGCTGTCCCTGCGCAATTCTTGCGATGATGACCAGACTGATGTCCCGAAATTGCGAGCTGGGTACAATAGTCGAATGCCAAAGTCTCCTCGTCACACATCCCCCCGTTACACTGCGGAGCACGCCAGCGCCGGGCTCGATTACGATTTCCCGGAAATTGAAACCTGGCCGAACCAGTTTCCGGGATACGAGATTGTTGTGGATGACCCTGAATTCACGTCCGTCTGCCCAAAGACAGGCTTGCCGGATTTCGGCAACATCGTGATCCGCTACGTGCCGGATCGCTTGTGCCTGGAATTGAAGTCGTTAAAGGAATATCTGCAATCGTATCGAAACCTCGGCATCTTCCAGGAGAACGCTGTGAATCAGGTGCTGGAGGATGTTGTCCGCTGGGCGAAACCAGTGTGGGCCGAGGTGAAAGGCGAGTTCCGTCCGCGCGGAGGAATTGCGACCGTCGTGATCGCGAAGTGGCCGCGGGAGAAGAAGAGGCGGGAGTAATCGGCGGTCCTAAACTTTCCCTCGTCCGCCATGCTATATTCGCTCGACTTGTGCCCCCGATTAGACTCTATCCACGCACGGCGCTAGCTCTGCTGACGGCGCTGAATCTGCTGAATTACATTGATCGCTCCGTGCTGTTCGCGGTACAGGATCTCGTCAAAGCGGAGTTCCATCGCAGCGACTTAGCGTTTGGCTTGCTTACCAGCGTCTTCTTCATTTTTTACATGTGTGCGGCGCCTTTCATGGGGCCGCTTTCGCTGCGTTTCTCACGCAAACGTGTCATCGTCGCTGGGGCCCTGGTTTGGAGTATTGCCACTCTGTTCACCGCCTTCACGAAGAACTTCAATGAACTGCTCATCCGTCACACTCTGGTGGGCATCGGCGAAGCCAGCTTCGTCATTCTTTCTCCAACCTTCGTTGCGGATATGTTTCCGGTCGAAAAGCGAGGACGTGTGATGGGAGTGTTTTATCTCGCGATCCCGGTGGGAACGGCATTGGGCTATCTCTTAGGCGGGTTCATGGGTCCACAGTATGGCTGGCGCACTCCATTTTATGTCGGGGCCGCACCCGGCGTGCTATTGGCTTTACTGCTTCTACTTATTCCGGAGCCGCCACTTGGCCAATTCGATCCGCCGGAAAGCAAGGCTCCCGAGCGAGACACGCTGAGAGGGTTGATCCACAATCCCGCGTTCCTCACGGCAACGCTGGGCATGGCGATGATGACATTCGCGCTCGGAGGACTCCAGGTATGGGAACCAACCTTCTTGCATCGCGCTCGTGGATACAGCGTGCTGGGTGCGAACCTTATCTTTGCGTCGAGCACCATCGTGAATGGTCTTGCAGCGTCCCTGTTGGGTGGGTGGATCTCCGATCGACTGCTTCGCCGAAACAAATCTGCCCACTACCTCGTGTCTGCAGTCAGTCTGGGCTTAGGAATTCCGGCCATGTGCGTCGCCTTGTTTGCGAGCGGGAGGCCCATGGTTGTGGGCATCTTCGTGGCCGAGTTTTTGTTGCTGTTGAACACAGGTCCGCTGAACGCTGCAGTCATCAATTCGGTCGGGCCGCATGTACGCGCGGCCGCCTTGGCGGCAAATATTTTTATTTTCCACTTGCTCGGCGATGTGCCATCCGCAGCTCTCATCGGGTACGTCTCAGACAAGTATTCGCTGCAACTTGCCTTTCTGGGGCCGGTGATCGCGATTGCGCTGTCTTCAGCCATACTTTTTTACGGTATGCGATTCGCCCCGCCGCTGCGGATCAGTGAAGAATCGGCGGCATCGCAAGTTCCCTCAGGAGCATCTTCCTAGCACAATGCATTGGCAAACCGTTCACTGGATTGCGGGCGGCATTCTCGCACTGGCCTGGTTTTCGCGCATCGTGGAAGCGGCATTCGGTGTGCCGCATATCGTCGATATCGCGCGGCCTGAATGGGACCGCAGGCCCGCGACCCCAAATGGCGAGCCTAGAGTCAGCATTGTTGTTCCGGCGCGCAATGAAGAGGAACATATTCGCGAAACACTGGTGCAGTTGCTCGCGCTCGATTATTCCAACTACGAAATTATTGCCGTCAATGACCGCTCGACAGACCGCACCGGACAATCGATGGATGAGGTCGCGTCGTGTCCTCAAGCCCACGGCTTGCTGAAGGTGATCCACATTTCTGAACTGCCGGCGGGATGGTTAGGTAAAACGCACGCGATGTGGACAGCCGGCCTGCTGGCGAGCGGCGACTGGTTGTTATTCACCGATGCTGACGTATTGTTCAAGCCCGATGTGCTGCGACGCGCCATTGCCTATGCCGAAGCGGAGCGAGCCGATCATGTCGTCCTTTTCCCGCGCATGATCATGAAGCGGGCGGGCGAAAAAATGATGATCGCTTTTTTCCAGGCGCTTTTCGTTTTCGGACACCGGCCGTGGAAGGTTGCCGACCCTAAGGCGCGCGACCACATGGGTGTGGGCGCTTTCAATATGGTCCGGCGTTCGGTCTACGACGCGGTCGGCACATATCGCGCCCTGCGCATGGAAGTGCTCGATGACATGAAACTGGGCAAGGTAGTAAAGAACGCGGGGTTCGCCCAACGCAACGTTTTCGGGGAGGATCTGATTTCCCTCCGCTGGGCCAAGGGCGCTTTCGGCATCGTCAACAATCTGACCAAGAACTTTTTTGCCGTGCTTTCTTTCCAGTGGTGGCGGACGGTGGCCACCATAGTCGGTCTGGGTTTTCTGAATCTCGGGCCGTTTCTTGGCGTCGGGCTGGCACATGGATGGGCGCGAGTTCCTTACGCCATCGCGCTAGGCTCACTGTTTCTGATTTATTACGGAATGTCGGTCAGGTCGGCAGTACCCTCATATTATTTCTTTCTACATCCGGTCAGCACCAGCCTGTTCATGTACACATTGCTGCGCTCGATGTTCCACACCCTTTGGAACGACGGCATCGTGTGGCGGGGGACAAAATATCCGCTAGATGAGTTGCGCAAGGGGATGGTGTAACGGAAGTCGCGTAGTAACACTAATGAGTTATCGCCACGCTTCACCACAGATAGAGGGAGTTATTTGTTTGGTTCCACCCAACCCTAAGTGTTGTATTTGTCTCGGCACCAGAATCTACTAATTAAGGCGCGCCAGATTGCTCTACGGCAGTTTGAGAGCAGCGTGATGTGTCCAACTGTAATCACTGTCCCATAGTCAACAAGAGACAGCCTGAGTTCAATTCGCAAAAGGAGGGGTTATGCGGTTTTTCGTGCTAGTTGTTTCTCTGGGCCTACTCTCACTTCCGTTAATGGCGCAGGATTATCCGAAAGCGGAGGTGTTTGGCGGTTATCAGTACTTGCACATGGGGGGAAGCGGTACGGACATCAACGCCAACGGCTGGAACGCCTCCTTGACCGGCAACTTTAACAGTTGGTTCGGCGTGGCGGCGGACTTCAGTGGCGCCTATAAGACGATCAGCGGCATTGACACTAAAGTTTACACTTACGCCGGCGGTCCAGTAGTTTCTTTAAATTCCGGAGGTAAAGTAAACCCATTCGTCCACGCGCTGTTCGGGGGGGCCCATGCTAGTGCGTCGTTATCCGGTGTAGGATCGGGCTCCGCCAACGGTTTCACCATGATGTTTGGCGGCGGTGCCGACGTGAAACTCAACAGGGTCCTGGCGGTCCGATTGGTTCAAGCGGACTGGGTTTACTATCGCTTTTCAGGAAATAGCGAAAGCCACAACGTGAGACTGTCTACAGGTATCGTGTTTCGCTTCTAAAGAAAGTGTGAAGCGAGTGACGAAGGGCTGCCTGAAACCAGGCAGCCTTTTTACTGCGGCTCTCCGGGATCTTCGATCGAAATCGGCGCGCCCTGCTTCTTGTGTGACTTCTTGCTCTTGGGATGGCTGTATTTCCCCGCGCTGTAGTGGCCGCGACGTTCGACGTCGTACTCGGTGGGCACTGGAGGAACGACGACAAAAGCGCTTTCGCCCAGTTGTTGGGTGTGACGCAAGACGATCTCCGCGCGTCCGTCATGATCCTGGATCGTACCTTTAATCTCCACCACTCGGCCTTCGAGTTGCTGAATATCGCCCACCTTTTCCAGATCGTCGGGGAACACGACCACGGTGAAGGGACAGGTCTTGTGGTCTTGGCAGAAGGTGAGGAAGGTGAGGCCATTGGTGCCATCTGCTACGTGCAGCACGGTTCCGCTGACGCACTGGGTGGTGCCCACATGCTTGCTCGCATCGGCGAATGAGACGCAGTCATGCTTGGAATTGCGCGCGGAGCATACCCCGCTCATTGTGACAACGGCAGCAAGAACGGTTGCGAGCAGGCAAGTCGGAGTAACAAAACGCATGATGGCTGAGGCGCAGAGAAGCGCACCCTCCAATTTGATTGTAGGGGCGGAGAGGAGATCCCAGGCTAAATCAGGATGGAAATTTTCGCGGCGATTTCCCGAAAAGGGAACTTGCAGGCGGGGCTCAGCCCCGGCCTGCCACAGTTCTCGCGGTTACAACTACGTCCCACTACTTGGTGAAGGATTTTACGGCCGCTGCTTCATCGTCCTTTACATCGAAGACGGTGTAGAGCTTGGTGATCTGCAGCAGGTCGTGTACTTTTTTGGTGAGGTTGAGCAACTTGAGTTCGCCGCCCTGGTTTTTGGCAGTGGTGAAGGCGCTGACCAGCTCGCCGATGCCTGAGCTGTCGATATAGTTCACGTCGCCGAGATTCAGCAGAATCTTTTTCTGTCCCTTGGAAAGCAGGTCGCGCACGGTTTCGCGCAGAACTACGCTGCCTTCGCCGAGGGTGATTCGGCCGCTGAGATCGACAATGGTGACGCCATCCACCTGACGAGTACTGGACTTCATGGTCACTGAGGAGCCTCCTTGGAGTCCGCGGGGTTGCCGTGGACGTGCTTGATCATTCTAAGTTCGGTGCCCGTCTGGGAAGGGTGAATCTCCACCACATCCATGAACGAGCGCATCAGGAAAATGCCCCGGCCCGAAGTCTTCAGCAGGTTGTCCGGCGCCAACGGATCCGGAATCTTGCTGGCGTCGAGCCCTTTGCCCTGATCTCTGATGACAATGACAAGATCATGGAGCGTACGCTCAAACGCGAGTGTAACTTTTTTACCTGGGTCGTAGGCATTGCCATGCAAAACTGCATTTACCGCCGCTTCTCGCACCGCCATGGAGATCTTCATGATCTCCTCGTCGTCAAAACCCGCTTCGGCGGCCATGCGGCCCGCCGTCTCTTCGGCATTGTTCACCGTCTCCAGCGTCGAGTCGAGCGTATAGGAGACGCGGTCTGCGGACATAGAGTGAACGGTTCCTGAGTCGGCCTTCGCCTCGCTTGCGACGGTGACGTCGGGCCCGTAGTGCTGGCCCGCATGCGTCAGACGGGCGAATTGAGAGTTTGCCTGTAGGTCTCGCAAAAGTCAACGCGATCCCCTGCGTTTGTCATACCACATTAGAAATGTCCCCGTCTTGTCCACAAACTATACGAGACCTCGATAAAGGCAAAACCTGAACTCCGGGCTCTCAAATATCTTCTCCAGAAAGCCGGCGGACGCGAACAGCCGCTCTTGCTCGGGCGTGGGGGCCACGTATGCGATATATAGGGGACGGGGGTGTGAGAGCAGGGAGCGACCAATCCCGGCCACAACCTCAGATAGCACCCGGGTACGACAGGGATGGAAGAAAAACAGAACCGACGCTTCAGGAGGAAGCGCATAACCCGCGAAGTCCACATTCAATAACTGGATGTATTGGCATTTTTGAGTCGCAGAACTGTATCGCCGGATGTTCTCTTCGGCAATTCCGTGCAGCTCTGGAGAGAACTCCAGACCCAATATGCGCTTGAATGGGAACTCGGACGCCAGCAGCAACGCGCGTCCCTTGCCGGACCCGAAATCAACGAACGTGTAGTTCTCAAAAGCAATACCGAAGCCTGCCAAAACATGTCGGAAGCGTACCGGCTCGATAGCAGCATAGTCATTCCCTTCAATCCAGTTCGAGCTGGGAATGTCGAGATCGCTGAGATAGGTCCATCCTCCGAGCCTGCCATCCGTGTCAACACCATTTTCCCTGTCAAACTCGCTGGCCTGGAGATCCGGACGCAGCGACTTAGCTGCACGGTACTCTCGAAAAAGATGAACCGGCAAAAGAAAGCTCCGGCAAAGACTGGTCACGAGACCGCGCTCCCGCAACGACTTCTTAACTCGGGGGATTAGCGTTCTCGTGATTCTTGGCACTGAACTGGGTCTCCTACTCTAGAGACGCGTCGTTACCGCTGAGAAGAACCGCTTTAGCTTGGTCGAGTCCAGCTTGCCATCGGTTCGCACGCCGGAGCACAGATCGAGACCGAATGGGCCCACCTCTTCAATTGCCAGGCCTACATTCTCCGGCGTGAGCCCTCCGGCGAGAAACAGCGGAACGCCGATTCGTTCCCGGATCGCGCGACTGAGGGTCCAATCGTGAGTTCTGCCGGTGCCTCCTAGTTCTTTGACAGAGAGCTTCTGATTGCCGGAATCGAGCAGGATTGCATCCACGTGCGGCGCGATTCGGGCCGCCTCTTCGACGGACTCGGGGCCGGTCACGTGAATGACCTGAACCAGGGAAATCCCGGGCAAAGCTTCCTTTAGATCCCGATGTGTGCCGAGAGTGAGATGATCGCAGATCTGGATCGTATTCGTCCGGCAGAAGCGCTGCTGCTCGATGATAGCGGCAACTCGTTGGCGCGAGGTCAGCAGGAATGTTCCGATGGCAGGCGGGACGGTCGCAGCAATCTCTGCGATCCGCTCGTCGCTGATGACGCCCGGCCCGCTCGGCATTTGCGAGACAAGACCCAGCGCAGATGCCCCGCACTCGATGGCCAGAGCCGCTTCGTCGACACTGCCGATGCAGCAGATTTTTACTCGGGGAGTGCGCGTCGCTCGAATGAGATTTCCCCTGTGTTTTCCCCTGTGCATCCCTGCGGCCTCTGTGGTGAAAAAGTCTTTACCACAGAGGACACAGGGGTGCACAGAGGTCTACTCGCCGTAAGGAACCCAGATGTTCTTTACCTGGGTGGCATGCTCAAGAAACCATCGACCCTCAGCCACCTTAGGGTTGAACCAGTCGATGGCGCGACCTTCGTTTGTCCAGACCTGCTTCAGATTGCCCACCGACATCGCCTTGGTCGCAGCGGCGCTGGCTTCATCGCCAAAGCACCAGATGGCATCGACATCGTCGTGCTCAGCGAGCGTCTTCAGAAGCTGCGACGTGTACCCGGTCACAATATTCAGCGCACCACCCGGCAGATCACTGGTGTCGAAAAGCTGGTAGAGATCGCTCGTGATAAGAGGATAGGCTTCCGAAGGAACGGCGATTACCGTGTTTCCCACCGCAAGAGCGGGCATTACAACGGAAAGAAAACCGAGCAGCGGCGCCTCCCGTGGACAGATGACGCCAATCGTACCAATGGCTTCGTTCATCGCGATTGCGATATTTCGAAACGGGGGATTGTGCACTGCGCCATCAAACTTATCGGCCCAAGCCGCGTACGAGAAAAGGCGCTCGATACTGAGATCCACTTCCGCAGCGGCTTGCTTTTCGCCGACCACAGCTGCCAGGCGATGCGCGATTTCATCGCGCCGTTGGGAAAGATTCTCCGCGCAGTAGTAAAGAACCTGGGCCCGATTGTGCGCGGTGGCTTTCGCCCACGATGCAGCTTTTCGCGCGGCCTCGACTGCGTTCCGGATGTCTTTGCGATTGCCTAGCGGTGCTTCACCGAGCAATCGCCCGTCGGCTGCTCGCACTTCCATGCTGTAGCCTGAGTCCGGACGCGACTGCTTGCCACCGATATAGAGCTTGACGGTCCGATCGATCTCGGGAACGTCGATCCCGGGAGTATCGATGCGGGGAGTACTCCCCTGTTGATGGAGCGCCGGGCGTCCCCGCCCGGCCTCATCATCATGGACGTGCGAGGACGCCCGTCGCTCCATTTCGGGTGGCGCGACAGTTTTTTCCGCTGGAAGCGTCGGCGCGCTCTTGAACCATACAGGCTCCATATATTCCAGCAAGCCTTCGCGACCCCCCTCGCGTCCGTAGCCGCTCTCGCGATAGCCGCCAAATCCGCAGGAGGCGTCGAAGAGGTTCGTGCAGTTTACCCAGACCACTCCTGCTTTAAGCTGCGCGGCAACATGCAAGGCGACGTTGATGCTCTCGCTCCATACACACGCCGCCAACCCATACACCGTATTGTTCGCCAACTCCACTGCTTCCGCGGGCGTTCGGAAGGTCATCGCCGCCAGCACCGGTCCGAAGATTTCCTGCTGGGCGACAATCGATGTCGGATGCACATTGCTCAGAAGCGTTGGCGGATAGTAGAACCCGCGCGCAGGCAGCGTCACCTGCGGCTGCCAGCAGGTCGCGCCGTCCGCCACTCCCTGGTCCACCAGTTTGCGGATTCGGTCGAGCTGCACGCGGGCAACAATCGCGCCGATGTCGATGCCTTTGTCGAGCGGCGCGCCGATGCGCAGGGTGCTCATTCGATCCTGCACTTTGGCGATGAGAGCTTCGGCAATGCTCTCCTGCATCAGCAGCCGCGAGCCCGCGCAACATACCTGGCCCTGATTGAACCAGATACCGTCGACCAGACCTTCCACCGTGCTGTCGAGGTCGGCGTCTTCAAAGACGATGAAGGGAGACTTGCCGCCGAGCTCGAGCGAAAGGCGCTTGTGGGTGGTAGCCGTGGCGGCGCGAATTGCGCGTCCGACCTCGGTCGATCCGGTGAACGCGATCTTGTCCACATCCGGATGTTTGACCAGTGCTTCGCCGGTCGAGCCATCTCCGGTGACGATGTTGACCACGCCGGCGGGCAAGCCTGCCTCCTGGCAAATTTCAGCGAACACGAGCGCTGTCAACGAAGTGAATTCAGCCGGCTTCAACACGACAGTATTTCCTGTCGCTAACGCCGGAGCGATTTTCCAGGCCAGCATCAGCAGCGGGAAATTCCATGGGATGATCTGGCCGACAACTCCGCAAGGCACGTACTCCGGGAATTCCTGATCGAGAAGTTGCGCCCAACCCGCATGGTGATAGAAATGGCGCGCGACCAGCGGAATATCAATGTCGCGACTTTCGCGGATGGGCTTCCCATTGTCCATCGTCTCGAGCACCGCGAGCAGCCGCGAATGCTTCTGCACCAGCCGCGCGATGGCATACAGGTAGCGCGCGCGGGAATGCGGAGTGAGTGCCTGCCATCCAGAAGACGCCGCCCGCGCGGCCTTAACCGCTGCGTCAATGTCAGCGGCCGATCCTTGCGCAACCGATGCGAGTTTCTCACCGTTCGAAGGATCGACGGTGTCGAAGTACTCTCCCGCCGCGGGTGCCTGCCATCCGCCACCGATGAAATGTTGGAGGCGGTGGCCATGACGACCTAGCCAGGCTACCGCTTCTTTCGAATCTTCTGGAGCGGGCCCGTATTCCATGCTCACGAACTTTTCGGCAATGCTCATTGGCGTTTGTTTCGATTCCTTTGTCAGCCTATTTCTACGACTGCGTGATTGCTAGCGCTGGTCTTGCTGGTGGAGAGCCGGGCGTCCTCGCCCGGCCGCTAGAGTGCTGGACGGGCGAGACGCCCGTCTCTCCACTGCGCTTCAGAGCTCATGCAATCGGATGCCGATACTCAGCAGAATAACGCCCGGTCGCATGATGCTCCAGTTGCCGCTCGATGTCACCCAACAAACTGCTGGCGCCGAAGCGAAACATTTCGGCGCGCATCCACGACGCCCCAAGTTCCTCTTTGATCAATGCCAGCCACTCAATCGACTGCTTCGCCGTGCGAATGCCGCCTGCCGGTTTGAAACCCACCGCCATTCCAGTTTGCTGCGCATATTCGCGGATGGCGCGAGTCATCACCAAGCCTACCGGCAAAGTCGCGTTCGTAGGCTCCTTACCCGTGGAAGTCTTAATGAAGTCAGCGCCCGCCATCATGGCCACCACACTCGCGCGCCCCACGTTGCGCAGCGTCAGCAGGTCCCCAGTTCCAAGGATCACCTTCATGTGCGCCGCTCCACAAGCTTGTTTGAAAGCCGCCACTTCGTCGTAGAGCGCCTGCCAGCGGCCGCCGAAAACGTGCGCTCGAGTGATGACAACATCGATCTCATGAGCGCCGGCTTCGACCGATCGGCGAATCTCCGCCACCCGCTCCGTCAGCGGCGATAGGCCCGCAGGAAAACCCGTGGACACGGCAGCGACATGCACCCCACTGCCCTCGAGGGCGTGGAGCGCAGTTTCCACAAACGTGTGGTAGACGCAAACGGCAGCGACCTTGATTTGCAACTCCTCGATGCCGAGCTTCTGTTCCAATTGCTGCTGGACGGGGTGCCGTGCCTTCGCGCACAAACGGCGAACGCGCTCGTCGGTGTCATCACCGGAAAGAGTTGTCAGATCCATGCAGGTAATCGCCCGCAGAAGCCATGCCGCCTGCCATTCTTTCTTTACAGTTCGTCGCGCGACATGGGATTGAACGCGGCGCTCGACGGCGCTGGTGTTGACCCGGACTTCACGGACCCAATCGAGGTTGAGAGGAATGCCGGTATTCGGCAGCAGAGGCCGTCCGGAGAGCGTGGCAATCGCACTGTCGCTGAGTGAAGCGTGCGGTGCGAGACTCCGGAACTCATTGTGATCGACCGGCATCAAGTGCTCTCCGCGAACCAGGCTGCTGGAAAAATTAGAATTTGTATCAGGGCATCGCCTTAGCGATGCCAATCCCTTGAAATTAGATGCCCCGTCAAGGGCTGGGTCGCAACGGCCAAAACTCTTCCGCGGCCCGTGCGTCGCCGTGCAATTGTACGGCAGATGCGACGAAAATGTAGGCCCGCAAGAAGAAGACAGCCGCAAGTGGATACGCCCTGGCGAAACCTGGTAAATCGCTGTAGAATCCTCTCGCTCACCAAAGCAAGTCAGGCCCTTCGGAAAGCTTGTTTCGAACAAAAAGAAGAAGGAGGGGGATATGAGAAAGTGGACGCAGATAGGCCTTCTCATGTTGTGTTTGCTGATCCTCTTGGCCTCAACTCCCGGAAAACCTGCGTGGCGGATGAAAGCTGATTACGTAGAGGCTTGCAGCTGCCATCTGTTCTGTCCCTGCTATTTCAACAAACACGCCGAGCACCCGCACTGCGAGTTCAATATGGCGGTCAAAGTGCGTGAAGGGCACTCGGGCAATACGGACCTGGCGGGGGCCAAATATTGGTTGACCGGAGATCTGGGGGACGAGTGGGGCACAAGCAAGAAAGGCGAATGGGTCGTGGTATCGTTCGATCCATCCACGAACAAAGAACAACGGGACGCTCTCGCCCCGATGATTCTCAAGACGTATGGCTTGGAATGGGGCGAACTGAAAGTACAGGAAGCTCCGATCGAGGTTAGCCGGGCCGGGGACATCGTCAACGCCACGCTGGGTGGTGGTCAAATGGCCTCCATGAAGCTGACGCGTGAAGCGGGGGCAGACGGCAAGGGCGTGGTATTGCGGAATGTAAAATATTTTGGAGCCCAGAACAATGACGGCTTCGAAATGTACCGTTCCCTCGATCACAGCGCCAACGTACAAGGACACAAATTTTCCTACTCCGACCGCAACGCTTTTCTGATTACGATCGATACACACGAAGGCGAGAGTGGTGGCATGTCTGGCAGCAAGTGAAAGGACTTCGTTCGATTTCGCCCCCGCATTGTCGGGGGCTTTTTTATTTGTAGGAATACGGTTCGAGCCAGGCAGGTGTTGAATGCCATCCCTTGGGCAGAGCCAGGCGGTAACTCTTGCACCAACTACCGCGAACGGATATTTACGCGTTTGGTTTCCACGAACGAAGCATTCGTCTTGACACTGGGACCTGACACCGCTACGCTCGGCGCGGGTTCACATATCTCGCAGTCTGTAATCTGGAGGTCAGTTCTGATTAACCCGGGCCATCGTTTCGGAGTTCAGCAAAAGCTTTTCATAGCCGCATTCATCGTAGTGACGCTGGCCATCCCCGCGTCCGCCGCCGCCAAGAAAATTATCATCGACACCGATCCCGGCACCGACGACGCCATGGCCCTGATGCTTGCGCTGAACTCGCCTGAGTTCGATATTCGCGCCGTCACCGTCGTGCCCGGCAACGTAACTGCTACGCAAGGTCTGGAAAACGCACTCCGCATGATGTCGCTGGCCAACCGTTGCGACATCCCTGTCGCCGCCGGAGCCCAACATCCTCTCTTCCAGAAGCTAATCACGGCGGAGTTCTGGCACGGCAAGAATGGGCTGGCCAATATCGAATTGCCGCCCAGCAAATGTAAGGTTGATTCCCGCTACGGCCCGGACTTGATCATCGAGATGGTGCACGCCGCTCCGCACGAAATCACGCTGGTCCCGATTGGCCCCCTCACCAATATCGCCCTCGCTTTGGAGAAAGACCCGTCCATCGTTCCGCTGGTGAAGGAAGTCATCATCATGGGCGGTTCGATCACCGGCGGCAACGTGAACGCTGCGGCCGAAGCGAATATTTACAACGACCCCGACGCCGCGCAAATAGTTTTTCAGGCCGGTTGGCGGCTGACCATGGTCGGCCTCGATGTCGGCGATAAGACGCTGCTTTCGCCGAAATACCTCGCGCAACTCGGCCAGACTCACGGGCCTGTGAACGATTTCATCTACCAGGTCGCGCACTACCTGATCGATCAGTCGGCGCAATTCGGTTCCGGCGGCACGCCAATGTATGACCCGCTCGCAGTCGGAGTGGCCATCGACGCAACCCTCGTAAAAGCGCCGCCGATGCACGTCGATGTAGAAACCCGGGGTGAGTTTACGCGCGGCGAGACGGTCGCGAACCGGCACGGCACAGTCGAGCGCAATGTGTTGCACGGCGACCGTTACATCATCGAAGGTGTCGACAAAGTCGAACCCAATGCGAAGGTATGCATCGACGTCGACGCCGACCGGTTCCTGCAGTTGTTTGTTTCCAGAATTCGTGGCAAGTAGAACTCCGGACATGTACACTCGGAGCGCTATCTGCCGTCCGCTGTCCGCTGTCTAAGGAGAAGCGATGTTCACGCCCCACAGTCTGACGATTGCACTCTGCATGATGATCACGAGCGCCATTTGCTGGGGCTCCTGGGCCAACACCTACAAAGGCGTCAAGAATTATCGCTTCGAGTTGTTTTACTGGGACTATGCCATAGGTATTTTTGTGGTGTCGCTCGTCCTCGCACTGACCATGGGAAGCACCGGCAATGACGCTTCGAGTTTCTTGAACAATGTGCGTTCCGCCGATACCAACAACATCGTTTACATGATGATCGGCGGTGCCATCTTTAATCTCGCCAACCTTCTCCTGGTTGCCGCAATCGACATGGCTGGACTTGCCGTAGCCTTCCCAGTCTCAATCGGAATCGCGCTCGTCGTCGGAGTGATTTTCAGCTACATACGCCAGCCCAAGGGAAACGCCGCATTGCTCGCCGCCGGCGTCGTCTGCGCGTTCATCGCCGTTGTGCTTGACGGCAAAGCCTATGGCAGCCTGGCCATCGCCGGCCGCTCGGTGTCGAAGAAGAGCATCACTACCTGCATCGTCTCCGGAGTCCTGATGGGCCTCTGGCCGTACTTTGTGGCGCGGGCGATGACCAATGGCAACACCCTTGGTCCGTACAGCATTGCGGTCTTCCTCACGTTAGGGGCGCTGCTCTCGTGTCTGATCTGGAACGTCTATTTCATGAGGAAGCCGCTGGTCGGTGAGCCTGTGAGCTTCGCCGGATATTTCAAAGGACCCATTTCCGCTCACGCCCTCGGGCTGCTCGGAGGATTCATCTGGGGCATCGGCATGGTCTTCAACCTGGTCGCAGCCAGCTATACCGGCGTAGCAATTTCGTATGCGATAGGACAATCCGCCCCGATGGTCGCCGCTCTGTGGGGAGTTTTAGCGTGGAAGGAATTTGAAGGCGCGCCCGGCAAAGCCAAAGTGTATTTGGCCCTCATGTTCGTCTTCTACTGTGTAGGAATCCTGCTGGTGGCAAGGGCAAATGGCTGAGCTTGTGTTGGGACGGGCGACTCGCCCGTCCAAGCCGAGCAAAGATCGGCTGTTTATCGGTGGTCAGCCAAAATACAAGAATCCGCGAAAGCATAGTGGCTTATGAAAAACTGAATTCGCGTTCCCATTCCGGTACATTCGCTGCCGCAATACGAAACCACTTGACTTTGCATTTCTAATCTATTTATATGACCCATCGCTGAAAATTGGGATGCTCCACGTTCGAGCCGCGACGGAGTCTGATCCCAAATCGCCTCTCCTCGTTTTAAATGAAGAGAGGAATGGCCGCCAAGGTGAAAACAAAATGCTAATGCTGAAGAGAAAAGCGCTGCTCGTAGCGGTTCTGTGTTCCGTGATTTCCCTCTGTCCACTGCTTTACGGCCAGGCGAACGGCAGTCTATCCGGAACTGTTGCCGACAAAACCGGATCAGTCATCTCCGGAGCGACGGTGAAAATCACCTCGCAGAGCACCGGTATCACGCGCGAAGTGAAGACCGACGACTCGGGCCACTACCTCGCACCGTTTCTGGCAGTGTCGATTTACACCATCCGAGTGGAGTCTCAGGGCTTCCAGACCACCGAGCAGAAAGACATTCGTCTGCAAGTTGATGAACAGCGCGAGGTCGATTTCTCGGTCAACCCTGCGTCGGTTTCGTCGACGGTGGAGGTCAGCGCCACCGAAGTTGCCGTCGAGACTACGAACGCCACTCTTGGTCAGGTGATCACCTCAGAGCAGGTAGCTGAGCTCCCGCTGAATGGACGCGACTTCGTGCAATTGGCCACCCTGATCCCAGGTGTAACTCAGGAAACCAACCCCAACAGCTTCTTCAATGCCGGCCCCAGCAGCGAAGTAGCGACCCGCGGAACCTATTCCCTTTCAGTAGGCGGTTCGCGGGCTCAGGAAACAGATTGGCTGTTCGATGGCGTTGACAACAACGAGCTGACCGCGGGTGGCATCTCGATTTTGCCTTCGATCGACGCCATCCAGGAATTCAAAGTACTGACCTATAACTACTCCGCTGAGTACGGTACTCGCGCAGGTCCGACGGTGCTGGTAACGACGAAGTCGGGATCGAACAAGCTCCACGGAACGCTGTTCGAGTTCTTCCGGAATACCAAGCTCGACTCGAAGAACTTTTTTGCTGTGACGAAGGACAAGCTCAACCTCAATCAGTTCGGAGGTTCTCTTGGCGGCGCTCTGCAGAAGGACAAAACGTTCTTTTTTGCCGATTATCAAGCAACCAGAAGGCGCCGTGGAGTCGCATCTAACGGCCTGGTTCCTACGGCGGCTATGGTGACCGGCGACTACACGCTGGATCCGTTGGGCTTGTCCCGTCCGGGCCTCTTCATCGGTAGTACGAATGCCGACGGTTTCGGCGATATTAACAGTCCGTATACGTTCTCGCCCTTCCAGTGCGATGGCTCCGGAAACCCCTTACCCGCGGGTGCTGGCGGCGTCCAACCGGCGGGTGTGAACTGCAACAAGATTCCCTCGAATATGTTCGATCCGACCGTCAATCCATCCGTCGATCCGTCGGGTTTGGCAATGATTAACCTCTATCCGAAGGCCAATGTGGTCAACACCTCGACACTGACCAACTTTTCCGACGTGCCTGTCCGATCACTGAACGAAGCCTCATTTGACGTCCGCTTAGATCACAATTTTTCCAGCAAGGATTCGGTGTTTGCTCGCTTCAGTTACGACCAGGCCAATTCCTATGTGCCCGGCGGCGGGCCGGGGTTCGCCGAAGCCAACGCTTTTGCCAGTAATCAGAACATCAGCAACCACGGGCGCAACGTGGCGGTCTCCGAAACCCACATTTTCAACGATCGAAATATCAACCAGTTCACGGCGGGCTTTAACCGGATTTTCAATCACATTTTGTCCTTCGGTGACCGCTCCTGTGAATCCGCAAATATCGGCATCCTGGGAGCAAACCTGAACAGCAAGTGTCTGAATGCTCCTGCCGGCCTTATCAACCAATCAACGAAAGACTGCATCAGTTGCGGGTTGTCTTCCACCCTGATGAACAATTATTGGGCCCTGGGTGATCGCGGGTTTGCTCCCTTCCAGGGTGGGACCAACGTTTTCTCCATCGCCGATTCGTTCGACATGATTCGCGGCAAACATGATATCCGGATCGGTTTTGGGTTCCGCGCCCAGCAGATGAATGTCGAAACTGCTGCATTCCAGGATGGCTTCTTCATTAACTTCGGGCTTACGGGCGATGCCACATCAGATCTTCTCCTTGGTCAGCTAGGCGGCGGAATCCACGATCAGACGTTTTTTGGCGCGACAACTGGCCGCCGCTGGAAGCTGTTCCGCCCGTTCATACAAGACGATTGGCGGGTGACCAGTAACTTGACCTTGAACGTTGGCGTGGCCTGGGCTCTGATGACCCCGATTAGTGAAGCTAAGAATCGCCAGGCCAACTTCGACTTTGCATCAGGCAAGTTTTTCGTGGCTGGGTCGGCGCCAATAGCCGGGTGCACGATCTGCGTTCGTTCTGACGGACGCACTGGCGTCCAGATGGACAAGACTGCTTTCGAGCCTCGCATCGGATTGGCTTGGAAACCGTTTGGTTCGCAGACGACTTCCGTGCGCGCCGGCTACGCTATTTTCCACGATTCTTCGTGGAACCAAGGCGCACAAGGAACGTGGGAAAACCCTCCGTACTTTGCCGAGTTGGACAATTTCTTTGGTCCCTGTCCCTTCAACAATTCAGGCTCCGCCACCCCTCTCAACTGTGGCAATCAGCGTCTATTCCTTCCGGCCATTACCGCACCTCCGAATCCTCAGCTGTACCCTGGAGCTCTTCAAGTCCAGAACCTCAACTTCAAGCAGGGCCGGGTGCAGCAGTTCAACCTGAATATCGAGCACCAGTTGCCGGGTAACATCGTGATGACGGCAGGATATGCGGGCTCTCGCAGTTCGCACATTCTGGTGGATGGCCTGAACCTGAATGTGGGATCTCCCGCGGCCTGCGGGGTTGTCAGTGGGTACACGCTCGGTTGCGGACCCGGTGGAACTGCCTTTGCACCGAAGTGGGGATCTCCAACCTTCCTATTCCCGCTGACCATGAATAACATCAACGATGTTGGCCGGGCCCACTACGATTCGATACAAATCAAAGCGGAGACGAAGAGCGTCCGACACGGACTGTATGCGCTTCTGGGCTATACCTACTCCCGCACTTTCGACACGGGAATGGCGGATGGTTTAGGCACCTTCCCGGGCGCGACATATTTTCCGTTGCCGGGCACAAGGAAAGCGGATTGGGCGCTGTCTGCACTCAACCTCAACCACCAGTTCACGGCCAGCGTGACCTATGATTTGCCCTTCGGAAAGGGCAAGCAGTTCGGTAGTGGCTGGAACAGCGCAACGAATGCTGTCTTGGGGAATTGGGAAGTGGACGTGATCCAGAGAGCCCAGTCCGGCTCTCCGCTCTTCGTGGTTGACAGCGCCAACGCCAGCGGGGTGGCATTCTCCTGGAATGGAAACGGTTTGAACCGGCCCGATCAGGTCGGTGACCCGAATAAAGGAGGACCGGTGGCGGCTAACCCTGGCTGCACCACAGCGCCCGCCCGAGTGCATACGCTGCAGAATTGGTTCAATCCGTGCGCTTATGCTCACGCCGCGCCCGGAGAACTTGGCAACGCGAATCGTGCTCCGCTCTACGGTCCGCGCTATGTGGTGACGGATCTCTCGTTTATCAAGCATATTCCATTACCCTACGAAGGAATGAGGCTGGACTTCCGCGCCGAGTTCTTCAATGCCTGGAATCACCCTCTGTTCTTCCTCCGAGGTGGTTCGAGCCAGATGCAGGACGTTAACGCAGGGTCGAGCTTCGGAGTGGTTAACGGAACGACCGACAACGGGCAACGCGTGATGCAGTTCGCCCTCAAGCTCAACTTCTAGGGCGTTCTGCGTTGGGCGTCTTCACCTTCGGGCAGACCGAGCCATCTGGCGCAACCCAGACCCAGCTCAGTCTGCCCTTAACTTTCCAATCCAAATACTCCGCCGGGGAATCCTGAAATGCCGATTCGGTGCACACGCAAACTCGCGCTGACGTCTATGCTCGCTCTCGTGCTCGCAACCGCCGCCTCCGCCCAAAAAATCAAAATCATCGTCGATCAGGACGCCCGCGGCCCCGGCACCAGCGATCAGCAAGCACTCCTCGTTTTCTTGCAATCAGAGAAGTTTGACGTCCTCGGCATCACCACCGTCAGCGGCGATCAGTGGGTGAAAGA
>Ga0209647_1000405_pt1 | contig 40610 bp, 27 predicted proteins | sample GraSoi_2013_60cm_FD_185827 | JGI IMG/M metagenome (GOLD analysis project Ga0209647, IMG submission 185827) | Grasslands soil microbial communities from the Angelo Coastal Reserve, California, USA - Sample 9_17_2013_60cm (SPAdes) (version 2) | ecosystem: Environmental > Terrestrial > Soil >...
AGCAGTAACTGTATACCTCATCCATATTTATATACCGTGCGTTAGCCTGAACCGCGAGGACATCAACATCTCCCGCCTGTAAAGGATGTACACTTCAATGGAATTCAGGCAGTTGTTACAGCAATTAAGAGAAGCAGACCTGGAAGAGGGTCGTCGTCTCATTGCAGAACGCGCCGCTGTACTGGACAATCAAGCAGCCTTGGGCATTCTACTCGCCGGTGAAGCACTTGATCAGGTCTTTGCTAATCCGGCTACCTCATTAAAACTGGCAGAGTTGCTGATCTTTCTCGGTGAGCATTTCCAACAACCCTCTTCTCAAGCTCTTGGATTAAAAGCAAAAGGCGATGTGCTGAAAACTATTGGTCTGCACCAGGCAGCAATGGAGTGTTTAGACGCTGCCGGTGCAGAGTTCCTACGTCTAGGAGATGAAGGGAATTGGGCACGCAGCCGCATCAGTTGGATTATCTCTTGCGCATGGCTGGGAGAAACAGATAGAGCCTTACAGGAGGCTCAGCGTGCGCGTGAAGCATTTATCCGTCTTGGCGAACCTTATTGGGCATGTGTCATCGCTCATAATATAGCGGCGATTTATGACAATATGGGGCGGTACGAGGTTTCAATCAAGGTATATCAGGATATTATTGCCACCTATTCTACTTTGACAGATCAAAGCGACAGCGATATCAAAAGATCCATCGCAATTGCGCAAAACAATCTCGCATTCGATCTAGCTTTGCTTGGTCGGTTTGAAGATTCCTATTGCCTTCTACAGGAAGCACTAGCAAGTTTTATTGCCCTCAAAGATACAAGTTGTGTGATTAATACAGAAATGTGCCTGGCTGATCTCGATTATACGCAGGGCTACTATGGTTCTGCTCTCCGACTTCACTACGACGCATTTGAGCTAATGCTTCAAGACGGGATTGACGAGCCTCCGCTGCTGGCTTTGCTCAAGCTATGGATGGCGAATTGTTATATGAAACTGAATAAAGTGCGGGAGGCATGCCAGTTAGCGGAAGAGGCGGTAGCAATCCAAAGGCAGCTAGGCATATCACTCCAAACAAGCAACGCCTTGCGCGAATATGCTGCAATATTGATCGCTGCCGGGAAAATGCACGATGCTTTGGACATGCTTGCTGAAGCCATAATTCTCTTCAACAAAGCAGGGCTTGGCTACTATACGGCGATCACAAAACTTCAACAAGCAGAACTGTTGCTTGAAATGGGACACGCTGATGAAGCATACGAGCAAGCCGAACTTCTAAAGAAATACTTCGACGAGCAAAACCTGGTATCGCGTTCAGTGCGTGCCGCCCTGGTGATGGTTGGCTCACTGATGGTAGCAGCTCAACCCGAAGCAATTCAACAAGCTATCATACTGGCCAAACAGGCTTCTGCACGGGCAAACCAGCACAATTTGCAAGAAGAAGTGTACAAAAGCAATTATCTGCTCGGCCAATTATTTGATTTACAAGGTTCAATGCAACTAGCGACCAAGTATTACGCTGCCTCCATTGATCAGATTGAGCACATTCTTGACCACCTCGTCTCCGATCTATCACCAGACTTTCTACATACCACCTGGATAGTTTATGAAAAAATGATTGCGCATTGCCTTAAGCGATCTCAGTTTACCCAGGCCTTCATGTATCTCGAACGAGCACGATCAATGGCCCTGCGCCAGCACTTACACAGAAAAAAAGCTTCAAGAGAACAGAGTAAACAACCTGCAAACACAATTGACGATCCTGAATCAGTGTCGAAAAGGAGTAGTGCGATAATTTTGCGCTTGCAAAAAGAACTCAATGATTGGCAGGAACAGTATCGTCAATACAGTGTCTTGCTTGCAGATACCTCTACATTTAACTCGTACTCACTCGACTTGTCTGTGGCCGAGCAAGAACTCAAACGCTGTGAAGCGAAATTAAGCGAACTCTTCGAGCGCTTGCACCTCTATCAATCGACTGTCGCGATTCCTTCGCACAGCAAACACAAAGCGACAGATGGTCCATACCGGTTGAGCATTACTCATTTACGTAGGCATCTGGGACCGGGACAATGCCTGCTGGCTTATTTCACGTATGAGGGGAAAGTTGTGATCTTCCTTTTGACAGCAGAAGCCCTCATTACCCACGAAGTACTTGACGGAGCAGCAAAATTGGAACGTCTTATGCCACTACTGTATGCTCATCTTCAACCTATGGGGTGGCCAGATGTTGAACATCCACCGCAAGAAGCGATACAACGCCTGCTTCAGAAGTTCTATGAGATATTAGTTTTGCCAGTTGCCAACCAATTACCAGCGCGCACGAGGTCATTGCTTATTGTTCCTTTCGGACCTTTACACGATCTTCCATTTCAAGCACTGTATGATGGCACTCAGTTTCTCATTGAGCGCTTCCAGATCAGTTATCTTCCGGCTAGTAGCCTGCTGATCCACCTGAACACTCCTCCCAAGGAGGCTGCACAGAACTCAGTACTGACATCTCCCACCGGCTATAAAGCACCATTAATCTTTGGCTATGCCGGTAATCGAACCGCACGGCGAACGCTCGATGAGGCAACTTTGGTGGCAGGATTGCTCAAAGGGAGCTGTTATCTAGAACAGGAAGCGACTATTGCTCGTTTGATCGAAGAAGCACCAGGCTGCTCGATCATTCATATCGCGACCCATGGTCGCGCTCGCCTGGATGCACCTCACTTTTCCTCCGTCCTGCTGGCCGATGGAGAATTTAATGCCATGGATGCTTTTCAATTGGATGTGAAAGATTGCCATCTAGTAACATTGAGTGGCTGTGAAACAGGAAAAGCGTTGATCGGTGGGGGTGACGAGCAGCTTGGTCTTGGTCGCGCGTTTCTGGCAGCCGGGGCAAAGTCATTGCTGATGAGTCTCTGGCCAGTTGAAGATCATGCAACCGATCTTTTGATGCAACTATTTTATCAGCATTTGCTAGATGGGGATACTAAAGAAGAAGCATTGCGTGCTGCACAATGTCATCTCCTGCATCACTCTACGTCCATGTATGCTCACCCATACTTCTGGGCAGCATTTCGACTCGTTGGTGATGCTGGCGCACTTCCCACTGGAGGGAGCACTCTACTCTAGTGAGAAGAGAAACATACACCCCAAAAATCCATACCCATATCGTTCACTAGTCGGAATATGCACACAACCGTCATATTTCACTATTTGGTGTTTACAGCTACCAGGTCATTCTCTTGGAGGATCATCATGTCGAGTACTGCACAAGAACTTGAGCCTTCTCGCTCTCTATGGTGGAACCAGCCTATCGTTTACTGGCAGGCCAATCAGGTGGTTATTACATTTCATTCACCCGTTCAAGCGCATGGTTTGAAACGCTCTGAGTTGGTACAGAAGGTTACCCAATCGCTGAATCTGGACCACCTTGATCAATTTCTCTCTAGAAACAACTTTCATCTCAGTTCATTTACAACAAAAGATGTACCGCACCCAGTGAGGTCACCTCAAGAAGATCAATCCTGGAAAGAACTCGAACAACTTGAAGAGGAGCTTGAAAGGATCCACGCAGAAGCTGTATTGCTAGGACGGGTACGGATGCCATTTTCCTCGCTGCTAACCAGTCATGGTCAGCCATACAAAACTCCTGGTCAGCGAGACCTGGAAGAGCTTGAAACCCGTATAAAAGATCTCGAGAGTGAAATCAAAGAGCGCGAGCGTCTTCTGAATCAACGCGACAAAAGCAGCACGGATGATGGGCCGGATCATGATGGAAGTCTAGGACGTGGCCTAAATAGCACTGTGGGGAAGTATCTGTTTGCTCACCTTTCAGGCCAGGGTATGCTGGCCGTCTGCTTCTTCCATGTCACAAATCCCGCGCTTGTATCTGCTTCAGCAAGTTATGGCCATAGCAGTGTAGATCCTACAAACTCGGATATGACCCATGACCTTGTAACTTTACTCAACCACAATCTGAGTACGCTCAAACGAGATGGAAATATTCCCATTGTAGCTGCAATGCCCAACTGGTTAGGTGGACCTAATCCTATAACGCAAAGTTGCCCGGCTGCTCCGCCTCTGCCTGTAACAGGAGACAACACGACCTACAAAAACTGGCATTTCGAACTGCCACAACTATCATCAACGTTGCAAGACCTTAATGGGAATGGTGTGACAGTGTTTGTGCTTGATACCATTCCCACAGCAAAGCACACCAGGACGGCTGCCCAGAAAGCTGGAGATAACAATGCACTACTGAAGGACTTTGTAACGGCCATGGACAGCAATCCTCCAGCAATCGTAATCGATCATCTGCCTCTACCCAAGAGGCTTGCTAACGTTCAAGCAGGCAAAGATCTCCGTGGGCAGTTATATGGCTTTCAAATGCCCGATCATGGCCTGTTCGTCGCCGGTATTATCCGTGATCTTGCGCCAAAGGCAAAGTTAGAGTGCGTGCGAGTCCTCAATGATTCTGGAGTAGGAGATGTAGGGACACTCTGCCATGTTCTCCAGACAATACAAGATCGCATGGAACAGGAAAATCTTGGGCAGGTCGTTATCAATCTCAGTTTAGAGATCACTCCACCGGATGAGTATTTACCACGTATATGGTTCGGCAATGATGGTTGTCTTCAAGCTCAAGATCTGGTAGCGATGAATCAAGATATAGCTCTCTTACGCCTCGGGTTGCGAATGATAATCAAGAGCCTGGCAACACAGGGAGCGGTAATCGTCGCCGCCTCAGGCAATGAATCCAATACGAACAATCATCCGCCACAACGCTATGGGCCACGTTATCCCGCTGCCTTCCCGGAGGTAATATCAGTTGGCGCAGTAGATAATAAAGGCCACGCAACAACGTACAGCGATTACCCGTCATTGCCGCCCGAAGATAACGGCATCGCAACCTACGGTGGGTCTATTCCGCAAAGTGTGCCTCCCGCAACAGCCCAACAATCTGAGCCAATGCCTGCTGGAGCTAAAACCTGGGCCGTTGTAGATGACGCCATCGTTGGGATCTACAGTTTTTCACAGTATCCGATGCTCCTGGCCAACGATGAACCTCCCAACGATTATCCTGCTCCCCAGAGCAGTAATTGCTGGGCATACTGGTCAGGTACCTCTTTTGCCGCTCCTATTATCAGCGCCCTGGCTGCTCGCATCTTGCAGGGGCAGTTTCAAGGAAACCTGCCAGTAAGTATGTCGGTAAAGAATATGATAACGACTGCGTCCGGACAACAGCTACTCACAACCAGCGGTTCTGCTCTCCCTAACAACACGGGATTTGGAGTCGGGGTTGGTTTGCTGCAAGCACATCAGAGTCCATCTTAAAAATAGTTGAAGCGAAGTATTGCCAGCATGGTCGCAAAGGCTTGTACAGGCCTCTCTGGTGCTCCTCAGAGGCCAACTTGCAGAAAAAGTCCCTCCTTGTGCGAGAGCGCTTGGAACCCTCGCACAGCGCCTATCTATAGAAAATTATATTTTGTTTCCTATAAATAGTAGTTGAGTTAATATAAATACTTGACAAAGCAACCGCCAGGACGTATACTTTGTGCGGTGAATACAAGAAGACTCCGTTGTAACACACGTGCAGTCTTCTTTCAGCGGGCTCTCAGAGCAGTTTCAGCACCGGCTCACTCGTGAGTTCTGTTGTCCCAGCTGGTTTCAACAGGAGCGCTACCTCTCAAGCGGTGTGCCTTAGAGGAAGCGAGCCTTTTTTATGTGAGGGGGCAGGTGATAGCATAGTCTCGCAAACAACTGGAAGGATACCGGCCGCACAGCAGATGCTTCTTCATGAGAGAAGCAGAAAGGAATGACGCAGATGGCCACAACCGCAGCTACGACGTATCAGTTGGAAGGACGCCTGTTAGAGGTCTGTTCATGTGATGTCCTGTGTCCCTGTTATGTGGGAGCGGATCCAGACGGGGGGACGTGTGACAACGTGGTCGCCTGGCATATCGACACCGGTACCATCCAGGGGGTCGATGTCTCAGGACTCACCATTGCCATGAGTGTTCATATTCCGGGCAATATCTTAAAGGGGAACTGGCGTGTGCTGGTCTATGTCGATGACAAAGCGACGCCAGCGCAGCAAGACGCGCTCGTGTCGGCGTTTACTGGAAAGCTGGGCGGTCCGATTGCCGACCTTGCCGCGTTGATCGGTGATGTTGCTGGGGTTGAGCGCGCCCCCATCACGTTTACGGCCGACAAGGGCAGAGGTACGCTGACCATCGGTCAGACGGTCCAGGCAGAGATAGCCCCTTTCACTGGACCGAATGGAGAGACAACCACACTTCACGAGAGTATCTTTTCGACCATTCCCGACGCCCCCGAGTATGTGGGCAGGGCCCAACGCTACCGCTTGAAGATTCCGGCGCTGGGTCAGGATCTGAACTTGCAGAACCACAACGCCGTCCAGGACGAATTCCGCTTCGTCGCGTAGGGAAAGGGGGACCCGATGCCTGTGCTGCATCTGACCGATCCCCAGGCGAGAGAGCGGACCCGACGCGGGCGTCGGGCTCTCGTGCTCTGGCCCTGGCTGCTGGTCGCCGTTGCCTGGACTGTACTCGTCCTGGCGACGCTGGCGCACCAGACCTTCTTGCTCGACCATCACTACCTGCTGCAAGCCAGCGGCCTGCCCTGGCTGGCAGCGCTCGAAGTCTTCCTGCTGTGCTGGCAGCTTATGACGGTGGCAATGATGCTGCCATCCAGTATGCCCATGGTCAACCTGGTGGTGTACGCTGGTCGAAGACAAGAACGGCCCGTTGCGGTCCCCCTGGCGTTCCTGGCTGGCTATGCCGTGATCTGGACGGGCTTTGCCACAGGGGCTTTTCTCGGAGACACGCTCATCCATCGCCTGGTGGCTCTGTGGCCCTGGTTGGCCTTTCATTCCTGGCTCATCGGCGCGCTGACGTTCTTCATCGCCGGCCTGTTCCAGTTCAGCCCCCTCAAGGAGCGTTGCCTGGACAGATGCCGCACGCCACTGGGCTTCTTGATGCACTATTACCGGAAAGGCGTGGGTGCGGCCTGGCACCTGGGTTTACGCCATGGAGGGTTCTGCCTGGGCTGTTGCTGGGCCTTGATGCTCGTCATGTTCGGGGTCGGCATAGGCAGTCTGGCAGGCATGGCTGCACTCACCAGCGCTATGGTGATCGAAAAAACGGTGCCCGGCGGCAAGCGTCTCAGTCCGTTTATCGGGGTCCTGTTACTGCTGCTCGGAGTACTGTGGCTGGCACATCCTGTCTGGCTTCAACGGGCGGGAATATAAGCTCGTTCCTACGAGCTTCGACGCGTGACGGATACAGGTCATCCTCGACTCGTGGGGTCCTCTGCCTTTCTCAAGAGGAACACCTTTCCCGGGTGGGGCGGATGGGGGAAGAGACTCCTCCATCCGTCGCAAAGCCACGACCCTACGCTCGCTGCGTCGTCCCCGGCTCTTCGATCTCTCGCAATTCGCGGGCTACCCGCGCGCGTACCGATGTCTGCAGAGCAGAGGCCTTCGGCCAGACCGCCAGCGCCATCACCACGACCAGCAGGCCCGAATTGAAATCAGTCGCCATGCCGGTCAGGATCCCCCCGAATGCTTCAGAGAAGTACCAGAACACGACGCTGACGACGATCGAAGCGATCAGGAACGGGGGCAACTGCTCTCGCCTGACCACGGCCAGCCCGATGCCCAGCGCCAGGAACACTACAATCAGCGCGATATTGAGCGGGATCTCGATGTTGGCGGTCACCGTGGAGATCTGCTTGAGTACCGGGTCCACCAGCCACGTATTCAGCCCACCCATGCCGATGTAGCCGCCAATCGTCTGCGAGATCTGACCCGGCTGCCACCAGTTGGATTGCAGTTGCAGCAGCGCCCCGAAGAGCCAGAAGCCCGCCAGAACCCAGCGCAGGTACTTCCGTGGGAGCAGCCCGTCGTCACCCGCTTTCCGTGTCGCGCTTTGCGAGTCCGCTGTGGACGTCTTGCGCGGGTAGACGGCAAAACCCAACAGGGGATAGAGCAGCACCGCCCCGAGGAGCCAGAAGCCCGCCAGAACCCAGCGCAGGTACTTCCGTGAGAGCAGCCCGTCGTCACCCGCTTTCCGTGTCGCGCTTTGCGAGTCCGCTGTGGACGTCTTGCGCGGGTAGACGGCAAAACCCAACAGGGGATAGAGCAGCACCGCCCCTGGCGCGCCGGTGAGGATGCTGGCCGTTCCGGTGAGCAGCATACTCATGCCCTCACCCCCGTACCAGACGATGAACGCCCACACGATGGAGACGATCACCAGCTCTTTCACCCAGCGATCCGGGAGGAAGAGGAAGCCGAGACCAAGACAGACCTGCACGATGCCGATCAGCAGGTTGACCGCCGTGAGGTGGAGCGTCGTCTGATTGACGATAAACTGGAGGCTGGGTTCGAACAGCCCGGGCTGACCGTTCAGCATCGGTTTCATGATGCCATTCACCATGTTCATGGTAAACATCTGCGGCTGGAACTGTAAGAGTCCATCGATGAGCCACAACGCTCCAAGTATGCGCTGGAGCACTTTGCGTGAGAATAACATGAAGAGAGTTCAACCTTTCAGTTCAGTAGGGAAACGGACGCACGCAACGTGATCGTGTGCATCGCCTATTCCTCAAAAAATCTGGAAGCTTCCTCAACCTGAAGCAGATCAGAATGGATGTGTCCCATCCTGGTGAGACTATAGAACGGATCACGGGTGGTGTCTATTAGGAGGAATCCCTATCTTGCACCGTAGGGTGTTCTTCTCATGCGGGTTCCATCCTCCTGGCAGCCCTGTGAGAGCCGAGCAACAGAAAGTCGGGCACCTGATGGATTTGCTATAATAAAGACGTCGATCATTCCTGCAAAGAGAAGAGGGAGTCGAACGGGATGTTTCAGATCCAGTTCACGGTGACGCCAAATCATCCGGGTCTCAATACATTTACCGTGAACGTAGGTGATGCGAGCAGTGGCAAACCCGCGACCAACCTCCATGTGCAACTGTCCACCACTATGCTCGATATGGCGATGGGGACCGATATTCTCGATCTGCCATCCGGCGGAAATGGTCACTACAGCGCGCAAGGTGCGCTCTCGATGGCTGGCAACTGGGAGATCCATATTCTGCTACGCACGCCGGACGCTCTGTTACATGAAGCACAGGTGCATCTCCATACGCAGTCGTAAACCGATGGGCATCTTCTCAGATCGAGGCAGGACAACGAGGAGCGCCGCGCAGTACAGTACAGTAGTGACATCGTGCGCGAACGAGAAATGACGAGAGGAAGCACACGGGAAGCATGAGCAGAGCTTCAAGAAGCATGAAGATCATCGTCCTATGCATCGTTCTCTTCACCCCGCTGTTTCTCGCGCCGATTATTCGTGCCGATGGTGGAGCGCCCAACCTGGCCTACGTCTCCGGAACGACAGGCATTAGCGTCATCGACGTAGGGAAGGCCAAAATCACGAGAACCCTGGCGGTCGCAGGCAATCCTCATACCATTCTGCTGAGTCAGGATGGAAGCGTGCTCTATACCACCCAACCAGGCATCGATCAGTTCGCGATCCTGACCGCGAAAACTGGTCAGGCGATCTGTACGGCACATGTTGAGGGGATGCCTGCACTGCTCGCGCTCGACCAGAATCGGCAGATGGTCTATGTGGGTGGAGGCGGTTCAACCCAGGTGCGCGCTTTTAATGCCTTGACATGCCAGCTCACACACACCTTTGAAACGGGAAGTCCTGTTGCCGGACTGTCCTTATCGTTTCCTGTCCCTGGAGGAGGAGTCCCTGGCATGGCCGATCAACTGTGAGTCGCTGGCGAGAATAGGCTCAGCATTTTCGATCCCCAGACGGGACGTTTGCTGGGGAGGGTGGCGCTTGCAGATGGGCCGCAATACCTCTCGATTCCCCCTGGAAGCGCTACGGCTTATGTGACCACTCGCGCTGGAACCGTGGACGCAGTGGCCCGGCAGTCACACGCGGTCTTCCAGCTCCTGACAGGAGGGTCGTTCGGGACGATGGATTACGACGCGCTTTCGGACGAGATCTATGTGCCGGATGCGCGGCACAACGTCGTGGATGTGCTGGCACCTGTGGACTCTGAGATGAGCACCCTCCCACCGGAGCCAGAGTATGTGTTTCACCTGCCTGCTTCTCCGCAATCCGTCGCCATTACCAATGAGGGGCAACTGGGCTTTGTGGCGATGCGGGGAGGGAGCGTCTCGATGCTGGATATACTGGGGAGGCAGATTGTTTATACGGTCTTCGTTGGTGGTACTCCCCACTTTATCATCACCGGCCTCTATCCACCCGCCCTTGTTCCGAAGCCTCCTTCCGCATCGGTGCAGGTGATCCGGCAACAACCCATCGTTGGTCGTGTCTTTTGGATCGCTCTCGTTGCTGTGCTGCTCCTCATAGCAGGTCTTGCGCTTTTCTTCATGCGCTGGCGGTGGACCAGGAAACAGAGACGTCCGACCGGCAGGAGTCGTTCTCCCAGTTAAGGGTCTGCGGGCGATTCTCCTTGTGTCGTCTTGTCCAAAGGGGAGCACCGACATCGACTCTTCTGACTTATGAGGCGACGACCGGGTGGGTAAGCACCTTGCCGAGGCGAAGCACGACACGATGACGCAGAAGTTGCTCAATCAGCCAGTCAGGGGTCCCGAGCAGCAGGAGCGGCGGCCCAACCATCATGAGGATGAGGTGTTGGAGCATGTGCATGCTGAAGAGATAGCGGTCTCCGAGCTCATCCAGGGCTGAAAAGAGCGAGAGGAAGAAGTTGTTCAGAGTCACTGAACAAGCCAGATTTTGTGATAGAATTTTCTCAGGCAGTGACACACGTGAATATGAGCAATCAGGACGATTTGGAGAGATAGTCAAGTCAGAGAAAAGAGGGTGGGGAAACACGAAAACGACAATGAAGCGCCAAAATTGGAGCTGGAGAGCACTCGGCCTGGAACAGAGAACGCTGCCGCTCCACCCGCCTGTCCAGGCAGGTTTTCTTTGCGCCTGCATTGTGTGTTTTACACTTCTCATCGATGTGTTCTTCCCTTTGCAAGCCCATGCTGACGGAGGCGCCCCTAACCTCGCTTATGTATCCGGCGCGTCACAAGGGATCGGGATTATCGATGTGGCTCAACGGAAAGTGGCCCAGCGATTTGCTGTGGCGGGCGATCCTTCTATCATTCTCCTGAGTCCCGATGGAGGGCTGCTCTACGTCACGCAGCCCGCGCCTGGTCGTGTCACAGCGCTGGCAGCCAAAACAGGACAGGTGATCTGTGAAGCCTCATATGTTAAGACTCCTTAATTGAATCGACAAACTTGATAACTATTGGAGAGGTCAAAGTTTACGGTGTACCTGAAAAAGAGAGTACAGATAAAGGGGAGGACTTAAACACGGCCGTTTACGAGGCTCATTTAAGAGGAGTAGTCAACCACCCTAGGGTATAAAATAGGGATTCATCCTAATAGGCATCTTTTATCACATGGGATATACTACGCTCGCATTCTTATGCAATAAGCAGGGCAACCCTGCTTGCCCGTATTTTGAGAGAAGGTGAGTGAAGTATGATGAGTACACTACATCGACGCGTACAGCTACTAACTGCGCTTTTACTCAGCCTGGGGCTTTTTTTTGTGATGATGGGAATAGCTTCTGCGCACGCTAATTATCCTGCGCATGCAAAAGTGAACAAAGCCATACCGGCCATTGGTTCAACCGTTTCACAGGCACCGGCAACCGTGACGGTTTTTACCCTTGAGAATATCAATCCCACCCCCAGCAAGAGCAACCTGTTCGTTTATAGTCCAGCCGGCGATCTGATCAGCCAGGGCAATGCAAAGGTATCTCTTACCAATCCAAGGGAGATGTCCATCACCATCAAGCCTGACCCTGCTAACCTACACGGAATCTATGTCGTGCGCTGGATTACCGTCTCGGCTGAAGACGGCGACCCCGACCAGGGAGCCTTTGTCTTCACCGTGAATGCAGCCGCAGTTGCGTCACCCTCCCCGGTAGCAACAACATCATCAAGCTCGGGCACTACACCGTCAACATCAACGACAAGTGGTTCAGGCGGCGTACCGGTCTGGGTGCCCATCGTGGTGGGCGTGCTCGCCCTGGTGATTGGCCTGGGTGGTGGTTTGGGCCTGGGTCGACGCGGTGCCTCCACTACTCCTGCTTCTTCTGTCAGCTCCTTGCGCAAAAGCATAACGCAGCAAGAAGAGGAAGAAGCTAGCAAGCGTCCATAGTCAACTGAGCGAAGATCAGGCACTCATCAGGAAGGAGCAGAGCACACGTATGCGCGTCAGACCATTTTTCTGGTGCTTGCTGGCTTTATGCTGTATTGGTGTGCTGATCTTCGCAGCGGCAGTCAAAATGCACGACCCTGCCATTATGCAAGTGCATATCGATCAAACATCTCCTGTTGCAAGTGGGTTCACGACCCTGGAGCTACACCTGACCGATCCCCAGGGTGTGCCCATTGAGCAGGCCCAGGTTACCCCGAGCGCCTGGATGACCAATATGCAAATGGCAACGAAGCAAATTCGCGTTGTGCCCCTGGGTAAGGGCAACTACGCGACACAACTGCAGCTCTCTATGGCAGGCCCATGGGAGATTCGTATTGTGGCTCATGCTGATGGTTTTGACGATATGCAACAAACGCTGCTCGTGCAGGTACAACCCGGCACTAACAACTCTGATGCATGGCAGTTGTTCAGTTTATAGCTCTTGACGCATCAGGTCACCGGAATTATAGTTAAATCGAATTGCCGGCGATATTACCACAGCAGGAAGTGTGCCATGGATGTGTCAAGAGTTGCCCGTTTTTATGAGCGTCAAATGCGTAGATGGCGGCTTTCGCTATTTGAGAAAGTCATCCTTGCCAATAGCCTGATGCTGCTTGTCCTGGCGTTAGCAGGTCTTTGGGTAACAAGCCACAATCTAGAGGCCCACCATTACCTGATCGATACCGCTTTTATCGTCGTTGCCACATTGCTTAGCCTGCTGATCAACGTCTTACTGCTGCGTGCCAGCTTTCGCCCGCTTTTCGGCTTATTGCGCACAATCCGGGCGGTGAGCGCGGGTGAAACTGATACTCGTGCAGTCGCTACTCCTTCTGACTCAGAAATCGGCGAACTTGCGCGTGCTTTCAACAGTATGCTTGACCAGTTGGAAAAAGCAAGACGCGAACAGGCGGTGTTGATCCTGCAGGCGCAGGAAGAGGAGCGCCGCCGTCTCGCGCGTGAACTACACGATGAGAGCAGTCAAAATCTCACAGCGCTCCTGATCCACACAGAGATTCTTAACCAGTCTCTCCAGAGCTCGCCTGGAACAGCGATCACCGAAGAGCTACGCGCACAACTGCATGGCAGCTTGCAGTACCTGGCACAGTTGACGCAAGGTACACTGGAAAACATTCGCACTCTGGCCCTGCAACTGCGACCGGGTGTGCTGGACGACCTTGGTCTGCAGGCAGCGTTTCGCTGGTTAGCAGAGGATAGTCGCCAACGATTACACTTGCCTGTAGAATTAAAGATGGAAGGCGTAGGGCATATCTCAAGCGAGCTTTATCCGCCCGAACTCTACGAAACGACACTATTTCGTATCGCACAGGAATGCCTCACCAATGCAGCGCGACATGCGCATGCACAAAAAGTGGCTATCTCACTCCGTTATGACCGGCAGTCTATCCACTTACAAGTCCGTGACGATGGCCGTGGTTATGATCCCTCCCGTCAAGGCGCAGGATTGGGAATCTTGGGGATGCGTGAACGAGCAGCTCTACTGGAAGGCAAAATTACTATTCAGTCCGAGCCAGGGCAAGGGACAAACATAGAGGTCACCTTGCCTATGTCTATAGCTCACACGAAGGACGTAGCATATGCCTGATGAATCCAATCTTACTGCTCCTATTCGTGTGTTGCTTGCCGACGATCATGATATTCTGCGCTATGGTCTCAAGATGCTGCTCGGCTTACAACCGGATATGCAGGTTGTAGGCGAGGCGCGCACAGGACAGGAAGCGTTAGAAATGGCACAAGAGCTTCAGCCGGATGTGGTAGTGATGGATATTACGATGCCCGAAATGGACGGACTGCAGGCCTGCCGGATTATGCGCAGCCTGCAGCCGGCCACACAGGTGCTGTTCCTGACCATGCATGAAAGTGAAGAATATTTCCTGCAAGCGCTGCGCATGGGTGCAGCGGGCTACCTGGTGAAGAAAGCCGCACCAACCGAACTGCATATGGCAATTCGCGAAGTAGCACACGGCGGCGCATTTCTCTATCCGGGCCTGGCAAAAGCCCTCATACGGGCCTACGTGGCAGATGCAGCGGTTACAACCCCAACATCGCGCCGGGAGGAGAGAGGCAAAACTTCAAGCATTGCACAGGAACTGCAGGCCTTGACCCCGCGCGAGATAGAGGTATTGAAATTGGTAGCCGAAGGGCGCACAAACCAGGAAATCGCGGACCGGTTGGTGCTAAGTATCAAAACGATACAGGCGCACCGGGCTAACGTAATGGAGAAGCTCGGCCTGCACGATATCACAAAACTGGTGCGTTTTGCCATCCGGCATGGACTGATTCCACTAGCAGAAGATGAGATTTGACGTTAAAATAGGTTGTGGAATGGATAAGCATATGAAATCTTTTTTGCATAGATTTACAACGAGACGTTTTTTACTGCTAGCCTTGCCGCTTGCAATAGGCCTGACACTATTTTTCCCCGCCGTGGCAAGCGCGCATGCCATCCTGCTGCGGTCTAACCCCGCGGCAGATTCGGTGTTGAGTATAGCCCCGCAGCAGGTACACATGTGGTTCAGCGAAGCACTGAATCCTGCTTTCAGCACTGCTGTGGTGATCAATGCGCAAAACAAGCGCGTTGATAATCAAGATGCCCATGTTTCGCCTAATGACTCAACAGAGATGGACCTTACACTCCAGTCCAACCTGCCACCGGCAGTCTATATTGTGGTCTACCGCACAGACTCCGCCGTCGATGGCCATATTCTCCGGGGTTCTTTTATTTTCAGCATTGCCGGGCCAAATGGTACCGTACCCACCTTAAATCCAGGCTCAAATCCGGGAGCGAATGTACTCGGCGGCGGTAATCCCACCAGCGCCTCTAGCGGGCAACTCGATGGCCCGACGTTTTTTAACCTGGTCATGGTTACGCTCGTCGAACTGGGAGCGGTTTTCTGGGTAGGAGCGCAACTCTGGACAAACTTTGTGCTCTCGTTCTCAGCAGAAAAGCACGCAGCAGAGAAGCCGGTAAACGAACGGGTACAGCAGCGCTTTGAGCGACGTTTTTCGCTGTCTACACTGGTTGTACTCCTGCTTGCTAACGTAGGCGTGCTGGTGGGACAGGCGCTCAATCTGGCGGGCGGCAATTTTGGCTCAGCGTTAGCACCCTCGTTACTTGCAGAGCTGGCTACCAGCGGGCGTTTCGGCACGTACTGGCTGGTGCGCGAGTCTATCATCATCGTGGCAATCATGCTGGCACTGTATATGCTATTGAGCAAGCAGCGTCCACGCCTCGTCAATACATTACTGCCGCTGGCAAACCTGTTGCTCGGCTCTGCCCTGTTCATCGCTATTACGATGTCCGGTCACGCGGCAGCCGTCAGCGCTAACATCGTGGGCTATGCCATCGTGGTAGATTGGCTGCACCTGCTGGCGGCGGCGCTGTGGGTGGGCGGCATGCTCTACATCGCAACTACCTACCTGCCGGTGCTGCGGCGCAGACCAATAGCGGAGCAAGCACGCTCATTGACTACCGTGCTCCCTTACTTTTCTCCCCTGGCTATAGCAGGTGTACTGATCATGGCAGTAACGGGGCCATTCAACGCCACATTTCACCTGACTTCGTGGGTGCAGTTTCTCACCACTGCCTATGGACGCACGCTGTTAGTCAAAATTTTGCTGGTAGGTGGACTACTCTTGACCAGCGCTTACCACGTTGGCCTGCTGCGCCCGCGTGTGAAAAAAGAGTATAAGAAGTACAGCTATATGGCTGAACGTTTAAAGGCTGCCCAGGCCCTGGAAGCAGCGGATCAGAATCGTACGCCACGGCTTGCTGCGCAACAGGCATCAACAACGACCACGGAACCAGGCCACGCCACAAAGCTGATTGCGCAGCAGGTGAAACTGCGCGATGGGCGACTGACTAAAAAGACCCGGCGTCTCTCTACAGTACTGCGCTGGGAACCATTGCTGGGCGTGGGTGTACTGGTCTGCGTTGGCTTGCTGAATGTGTTCGGGGGCACGCTGTTGCCCACCAGTCCGGCGCAGCAACAGCAGCAACAAACAGGGACCAAACCTCAACCCTTTACCGCTTCGGTACGCACAACTGACAATAAGTTCACGGCCACACTGACGGTCAACCCTAATCGTTTTGGCACCAATGTGTTTACTGTAAGCGTTGTAGACACCAGCACAGGTAAAGCTGAAACAAATATAGGTGTTTCGCTCTACACGACGATGCTCGATATGGATATGGGGACTGATACAGTGAATTTGTTGTCCGATGGCAAAGGGCATTTCAGCGCCTCGGGCGACCTGGCTATGGCTGGAGACTGGCAGATACGCATCCAGATACGCACCCCTGATAATACCCTGCACGAGGCAAAGGTCAAACTGGTGACCCCGTTTTGATACAAGTTTTGGGGCAATAAGGGCACATTATAGAACTTTTATGAGATCAGAATCGTCTGATACTACTGATGGCATCATATAGAACTATAGTAACTATTCAGGTCTCCTTTCTCTTGCACCGCCTCCGGCGGCGGGGTGAGGGAGAAGGGCGGTCCCTGGAAGCCCCCCAGGCTTCCTTGCCCCGCACCCCGCCAAGGGGCCTTGCAGGCCCCTTGGAACCCCCTGCTGCATAGTTACGAACTATAATAGGATCAGGGTCTGTAAATTTTTCTGGTCACGAGGTTACAACATGGTTCGCTCTTTCTCTACATCCAGGCTTGCTCTATATTTCATACGTACTCTGCTAGCAGGCCTGATTGCGCTGCTGCTTGTGGCCTGCAGCAGCGGCACCGGCGCTACGCAACCGGCGGCGAGTCCAACGCCCGCGCCCGTCAACGGCTTTGGTGTTGCGGCCAATCATGTGCATTCTTTGCTGGTACTACCGAACCATGTGCTTATCCTGGCAACGCATTACGGGCTTTTTCGATCACAGGATAACGGCACCACCTGGCAAGAAGTGGCCGGTGGCCCACACCAACTCATGGACGGGCTGATGACCTATGCACTGGTGATCAGCCCACTCAATCCACAGAGGCTCTATGTACTGACATTGCCATCTATCATCTCGCACGCGGGGATTATCGGACTCTATACCAGTGCTGACCAGGGGCGCACCTGGAAGCTCTCTATCCCGGTGACCAGCCTGACCACCACATCCCTCTTTGTAGTCGCGCCCGGTAACGAAACACCTGGCGAGGTCTATGTGTATGTGCCTGAGCTCGGACCCCGGGGCCTGGAAATCAGCATGGACAATGGGCAACACTTCTCCAAAACGGGTACCCTGCCCTTTGGTTCTATCTTTGGCTTACTTGCAATCCCAGGTGCACCAGGGCACGTATTAGTCTATAGCAGCGACGGCATGGCAAGCAGCACGGATGGCGGCATCCACTGGCACGTGATCAGTAATATCACCGGCGGCATCGATGATTTGACCACTGCTGGACCCAATAGCCCTATCTATGCTTCAGGTGACGCGGGAATCTACTCCTCGCTCGATGGAGGTAAGACATTTAAGCTGGTATACACCCAGGCTGCTTACACCTCGCTCACCATCTCGCCGCTACAGCCACAGGTGATCTACGGTAAGACCGGAACAAATGTCTATCGCAGCAGCGATGGCGGCCACACCTGGAACGCTCTGCCCCATATAAGCGGCAACCTGGCAGTGCTGGCAGCCGACCCCAGAAATGCCTCTGGTGTCTTTCTCTCGCTTTCCTACCCGACAGAGCTTTATCGCCTCAGCCAGGATAGCAAGGGATGGTTGTCGCTCACGCCGCAGGCATAACGGCTGGAATGAAGGACTCACTTCGATGAAGATAGCGAACATAATTTGGCGGACTGCTTTATTGTTGTGTGCGCTTGCTCTGCTACTGTTTCTTTTTCCTGAGAACCGGCAGGCCCATGCCGATGGTGGAGCTCCCAACCTGGCTTACGTGGCAGGCGCGTCACATGGCATCGGTGTGATAGACATAGCACAACAAAAAGTTACCGGTACGTTTGCCCTGGGTGGTGATCCTCATACAGTTTACCTCAGCCTTGACGGGCGTTTCCTGTATGTCACTCAACCGGCATTGGGACGTGTGACCATGCTGGCCGCTAAAACCGGGCAGACCGTCTACACGGCCAATGTGCCTGGACAACCTTCGCTGCTGGCGTTTGATCCGGGAACAAACATCCTTTACGTGGCAGGCAATGGTTCAGCCAACGTTAGCGCGCTTGACTCGACGAACTTTGCCATAAAGCAAACGCTCAAAACACGTGGCCCGGTCTACGGCCTGGCTGTCGCGATAGTAGGATCAGGGTTTTCGGGGGGGAATGGTAACCAACTGTGGGTCACCGACACTACTTCACTTTATGTTTTTACCCAGAGCGGGCTACTTGCCACCATACCAATTCCAGGTGGGCCGCAATACATCACCATCCCGCCAGGTTCCACAGCGTATGTCACAACACGGCAGGGTAGTGTCTATGCCGTAGATCTCGCCACGCATAAACTTTCTCCGCCACTCCTGAGTGGAGGGTCATTCGGCCCAATGGACTATAACGCATTCACAAGCCAGGTCTATGTTCCCGACAAGCAGAACAAACTGATCGATGTGCTCAGCCCGATAAATTCGGGGACGAGCACGCCCCCACACGAACCCGCTTACACGATTCGCCTTGGCGTTGCGCCGCAATCGATCGCCATTACCAGTGATGGATCCCTGGGCTTTATCGCACTCGATGGGGGGCATGTAGCTATGCTGGACATCCCTGGCAAGCAAATCGTCAACACGATTACCGTTGGGGGTAACCCGCACTTCATCATAACGGGCCTTTACCCGCCACTGGTCGGAACCACCCCCCAGCAGGCCTCCATCTGGGGAACAGTGATCAACGTCGGCGCTTACGCGCTGGTGATTGCGCTCTTGATAGTTCCCATTGTGATATTTGGCAGGCGTGCACGCGCTGGCGCTGCCTTTAAGAAGAAAGAGAAGTAATCCATCCTATTCTCGCGTTGTGACCGCCAGGATCTCAGGTGCCCTTTCGAGTATGCGCGGGGCAACCAGGAGCGTCACAACCTGGTGAAAGGCAACGCCGTAGACCAGGGACAGAGGTATTGTGATGTTCCAGATCCACTCTGCCTGGAAGTAGTAGGGTAATGCAAGTGCCAGTGCCACCGGAATCAGCAAAATCGCCGTTGCTGCCAGCATCGCGAGCGCCAACACGCTACGCAAGCACCCCGACTGCGAAGTTTGACCGGTTGCGCGAAAACCTCGCTGCATCGGACGCTCATACTGCGGAAAGTAGACCGAGGTGAAGTTAGCGCAGCCCAACGTGACTCCCATACCGGCCAGGCCAACGACAAGCACAGGCAGCACAAGATTCCAGGCATGGGATAGAAACACCCCCACGGCAATGAGCACAAGGAACTCCACTATGCCCAGCGCAAACACGGCGAGATTCTTTCCCCACAGAATGCGCTGTGGCGCAACAGGGAAGAGGAAGAGCGTGGTGAGACTATCTCGCTCTAAGCCTAGCGTATTGAGCGAAAGCGTTGCTAAGAACAGGAACACGAGCAGGGGTGCAATGAATAAAGTGTAGGCACTGCCGCCGATGCGCGAGGAATTGGGATTAAGCAGCGGTCCTACCAGAAAGATGATCACATAGATTAGCGCCGGAAGCATCCTGGCTTTGAGCTGTGGATCACGCCAGTAGTACTTCAAATCTTTCAGAGCGATAGCAGAGACCTGGGGAGATACAATCCGCCCCCAGGTGCTCACACCGGCGGGCTGAGCGTTCGCACTGCCAGGCCGGGCACCGGCGCTAACAGCCAGAGTTCCAGCTTGCTGCCGGCGGCGATTACGAACGCGGGCGGAGCCACTAACCTCGGGTGAACTGAGACTGCGCTCGAGTACAAGCTGCCAGAGGTACAGTACAACCACACTTATGACCAGCAACAAGCCCAACCAGGCCAGGCTGGCCCCCCAATTCCCCTGTGTAGCCATCAGGATTGATCGCGCCGCCACACCAGAAGGCAGCCATTGCAGGTAAGGAGAATAACTACCGCTCTGGAGACTCTGAGTGAAGTGTAAAAATCTCCCACCACCGAAGACAAACTGCTCTACGAGGTAGCAAGACGAAGCAAAGACAGCGACAATGATAATGCTTAGATCGCGGAAACGGCGACTTTGCAAAGTGCTCATAAACAATGCCAGCACTAACTGGCTTACCCCCACCACCAGCACATAGAAGATGAGCATGGTGAAGAATGCCAGAATGGCCACAGGTACTGAAACTGCCCAGCCGGCGATGACGGCGGCAAGCACCAGCACAAGGCCGATGGTCGGGATATCAAGCAGTGTCGAGAATAACAGGCTCGCCATCAATTCCGCACGCGTGAGCGGAAAGAGGGCCAATTTCGAGACATCCAGCCCCTCATTGCTGGTAAACTCCAATAAGGGTAGCATGATCCAGATGAGGAGCACGCCTGCCAGCACCAGGTATAATACCTCTGAATTTGCGGGAGGTGTGAGGTTACGATAGGCAAGAAAGGTAACCACGGCTATCGTACCTGCACCCCACAGGACAATCAGCAATAGCACAATAGCTCCCACCAGGCTGGCCGGCCTGCGAGAGAAACCACGCGTGAGGGTTTTCCAGCGCAACCAGAAGAGCCAGCGCAGTTTATCAGCGTGTATGGCCATGATTAATTTTCCCCATCCTGCTCCAACCAGCTCAGATTGTGGACTTCTTCGGGTGCGCCAACTACGCTGAGGAAGATGTCCTCCAGGGTTGCATCTTTTTGTTCTCCACTCGCTCTCTCGCGCAACTCTTGCAGCGTACCCTCGGCCACCAGTATCCCCTGGTTGATAATGCCGATGCGGCTTGAGAGACGCTCCACCACTTCCAGAATATGTGACGAGAAGAAAACAGTGGTACCGTGCTGTGTCAGGTCGTGCAGAATGTCGCGTATAGTACGAGAACTGACGGGATCGATGCCTTCGAACGGTTCATCCAGGAAGAGCACCTGGGGACGATGGATGAGGGCTGCGGCCAGGGCAATCTTCTTACGCATGCCTAGTGAGTAATCTACAATCAGCTTATCGGCATCGTCGGTAAGTGTCAGTATGTGCAATAGCTCTTCAGTCCTGCGCCGGATGTCGGCCTCCGGCACGCCATACATATGCCCGGCGAAGATAAGAAACTCCCTACCGGATAAGCGCTCATAGAGATTCAGGTACTCAGGAAGCACGCCCATCATAGCGCGTGCCTGCAAGGGGTCTTGCCAGACGTTGACCCCTGCCACGTATGCTGTTCCCGCTGTAGGGCGCAAAAGACCTGTAAGCATTTTGATGGTGGTCGATTTTCCAGCACCATTAGGGCCAAGAAATCCATAGAATTCCCCGCGCTGTATGGTCAAGTTCAGGTGGTTCACTGCCGCCTTCTGCCCAAAAACGCGCAGCAAATCATGCGTTGCGATGGCAGTCGACGTACTTGTATATGTTGAAGACATGGGTTGCTGCACCACCTGGCTCGTAAAGGGTGATCCGTTCTTTTCAGGCGTCATCAGCATTTTTCTTTCTATTCTCTATGCTTTCAATACTCAGCGGGAAAGAAGCGAGACGCCGCAGGCGTCGAGAAACCCTGAACAGTTACATATCATCTCGCTATTGGCTTGTCAAGTAATTAAACGCAATGACGCCATCTATTTCCAAAAAGGGCAGATTTTCAGCCTGTCCTAATTCAACCATTCACCGGGAGCATTGCCGCGCACATGCACGCCGCTTTCTCGCTCTTTCAACACTTGTGCATCGTGTGACATACGCTCCCGCACCTGAGATATAGAGGTACGGTGCCAGTAAGCCGCGGGAAATAGTCCAATACCTAGAGCCACGGCTACGCCAATTTGAGTGCGAGTGAAAGGCAGGCTTGAGGGCAGGTGGTAAGGAATGTGGGCAAGTATACCAAGGCGGAGCAATAACACAAATACAAAAAAAATCAGTTCGACCAGGCTAGCAGCGATATAAGACAGAATTTCGGCAACACGCCTTTTGCGAAAGATTACAGCAAAAACTGCATTCGCTATGCACAGCGAGGCAGTGATTACAAGCGACAGATAAAGCAAAAAAGTTGTCAACGGGCGCCTCCAGAGGTTTTAACTATACGTCAGTTTCAGATTTGAGAAGGCAACCTCAGTTCCCTTCAGGTTTACCAGCATTCCAACTTCACCACTGGCAAATGAGCTATCTTGCACAGTCCCGACCTTCTTCCCATTTACTAGTAACGTAAAAGTCTTGCCATTCGCGAAGATTTTGAAGGTATTGATACTTTTTGGCCCTTGACCCTCGTGAAATTCATTCCCAAAATCATGATGCCACCGTTCACTCCAGGGAGTGACACTCGTCCCCTTGCTATCATCGTATTTCCAGAATTGGTACTCACCGCCTGGCTTATTCAACACTTCGAAAGTGTAGAATGTGCTAATCGTTTTGCCATGTATGTTCTGTATGCTAGCAAGAAACATCATGCCGAATGCATTATTGACAGACGTATCGTCTCCTTTGATCTCTTCCATCGTTAAGGTATAGACGAACGGCCCTTTCAGCGTCAGACCTGGAAGTATAGCGGGCGATTCCCTGGTACTATCGTTATTAGTAATATGGTACGCTCCATCCACGAACTCATAGATCATTGGGCCGCTGGTGAAAACGGGCCAATTATGAATATTCCGGCTTAAAGGATCCGTGAGGATAATGTTTGTATTGGCTGTTGCTCTAGCTTGCGCTGTCAAAGTAGCACCAACAACAGGAGTACTGGCAGCAGCCGGGCTTTTGTGACTGCTGCCGGTCGAACCAGAACGCATGTGCGTAAACCAGAATGTGCCGCTGCTAAATACCAGCAAGGCAACCATCACCAACCCGATAAGTTTCAAATGCCTTTGCAGGCGAGCTTTTGCTTCTGGCAGATTAGTAGGAAGCACGGACAGCAAGCTTGTAAAGTAGCGGCCCAGTTGACCGGCAACATACACACTGACAGCTTTTGCAACGCCTATCAATGTAATAACCAGGGCAAGGGCGTCTAATTCCCCAAGGAGCTTGCTGAGCGTGGCTCTACTTCGAGCCTTTGTAAGTGAGATAATCTTCTGGAATGTTGCTACAATGAACGTCTTGCTGAGCGTGGCTATATTTCGAGCCTTTGTAAGCTGCTTAATTCTAAAATGGCTTCTAGCCTCGGTTCCTGAATTTAGATGCGCTTGCCCTGAAGTAATCACAGCGCCTGTGATTTCTTGTTCAGCACCTGGTAGCGCTAGCGCAGCAGAGGGATTCGTGTCAACCGCGAGAATCAAGGGTAGATCTTGTACCGGCGTGGTTGGATTTGTTACTGGCATCGAGATCGTCACCTGTTCACTAACTCTAGCTCGTTCACGTCGTAACGCGGTCTTTTTAAAGCTGGCAAATCCACCGAGCGATGGTGACGAAGCAGGTGCAGCGGTAGACACGGTATGAGAGGACATACTCGCGGCCTGCTCACTGGTAGCTCCTGGTAAGGGCCCCTTTGGATCAAAGAGGCCCTGGGGGAAGTGGAAGCCTGTACTGGTTACGCTGCTTGACGAGGCCGTCTCGTGTTGCTGTGCATGCTCCGCCTGCGCGTCTGTGGCGGCCAGGGCCAAACGAAAGGCAGTGGCAAGGTCCTGCGCACGGGCATAACGGTCCGCGGGGCGCTTTGCCAATGCTCGTAGCATCACTTGTTCCGCGGCAATGGGCAAACTCACGCGTATTGAACTGGGTGAGCGCGGAGGTACCTGGAGATGTTTTTTCGCTACTTCCATGAGCGACTCTCCCTGGAAAGGCGCGGTTCCTGTAACCATGTGATACAGTATAGCGCCGAGCGAATAGAGGTCTGATCTTTTATCCGCATCTTTTCCCGTTACCTGTTCCGGGGACATATAATCCAGCATGCCTACCGTAAACAGGCGTATGCGCGCCGCGATCTCCTCCGGCATCGCCTTCGTCAACGCAAAATCGGTGAGCAGCAACTTGTCTTCAACAGTGACCAGGATGTTTGCGGGTTTGAGATCCTGGTGGACCACCCCAAGCTGATGTGCGTAATCTAATGCTGCTGCTAATTGCTCCAGGTAGTGTATAACCTTTGCAAAAGACAACATTCTCCGGCGTGCTAGTATAGCGCTTAGAGTCTCGCCAACAACGTATGGCATGACAAGGTACACGAAACCGTCATACTCGCCATAGTCATGTACCGGCAGAATATGCGGGTGGTTCAGTTTGGCAACGGCATCCATCTCACGCTGGAAGCGCACCAGGAAGTCTATATACTGGAGAGGATCCAGCGTGGAGGCTCTTAAAAAAACTTTGACGGCGACCTGGCCGTCGCCATAAGGATGCGACTGTTGAGCCAGGTAAACTGCTCCTGCGCTTCCCTGGCCAATCACCCTTTGCAGGGTGCTACTTCCCAATACTTTTCCCACCAAAGCTTGAGCATTCATCAGAACTTCCCTCTCACTGCTGCTTAGGGGCGCACAAAAGCCCGCTATGAGAATCCCCGTGGTCGTATTTTAGCGATAACGGGTGGTTCTGACAATGTAATGACCTTGAAGATATGACTTAAGTAATGGTCAACTAATTATTAGTGATGAGCATATTCGAGAACGCAACCTCGGTACCTTTCAGGTTGACAAGCATACCGACGGCGCCGCTGGAGAAAGAGTTGTCCTTCGCGCGGCCCACCGTTTTCCCATTGACCGTAAAGGTAAAGTTGCCGCCATTGGCAAAGACTTTGATGGTGTTGATAGCGCCATGGCCGTGGCCCTGGTGAAACTCATGCCCAAACGCCTGATTCCAGACCTCTGTCCAGGGGTTGACCGATGGGCCTTTGCTGTTATCGTACTTGTAGAATCTGTACTGCCCACCGTTGGTATTGACTACTTCAAAGCTATAGAATGTGTTAATGACCTGCTTCCCCTTGGTATGCTGGCTATAACGCATAATCATACCAAATGAGTTATCGATGCTGTTATCGTCTCCCTGAATCTCCTCCATCGTCAACTTATAGCCGAGTGGCCCATTAGGAAGAGTTTCTTCCAAAAATGCGGCAACGCCGCTGTTTCCGTTGTTGGTAATATGATAAGCCCCGTGCGAAAACACGTAGATTTTTGAACCGCCGGTGGAAATAGGAAAATTGTGGATATTCGAGGCCAACGAGTCTGAAAGAATAATATGCGATTGAGCAGTGGCCGTTGCTTGTGCAGCCATGGTTGCCTGCACATTGGGATTACCCATTACACCAGCCGATGTCGTCGTAGACGATGTCTGCTTGCTGTGAGACCGCATGAACAAAACACCGGTAGTACCGCCAACCAGCAGTAGGATCACAGCGACCGCCGTAGCTATCTTCTGCAGCTTTTTTGCGCTTTTTACATTGGCCGGCGGTGGAGTTGGGGACTGCAGGTCTGGCTGCGCCGGCAGCAACCCCGTAACAAACTGGCCCGGCTGACCAGCAACAGGCATCTGCACCACTTTCATCGGTCCCGTCAGTTTGATCGTTGCCTGGCCAGTCTGCTCGTTATTTGGGACGGTCAAAGCACCCGTAGTAACTTTCAGTGACGGTGACATTTGAGTCACCCCTTGCGGCAAGAAAGCCGGCTGCGCACCCCTAGCAGTTGGCAATGGATTACCAGGGGTTGTAGGGTTTGCATTGTTAGCTGTTGCAGCTGGTAGTGAACCTGTGCCCACCTTGGGGAACATGCCTGTTCGAGAAAGCAGGCCAGTGGATTGGGTCGAGGCACTTGCCGCGGGCATCGTACCTGTCTGCCATTTGGAATCAAAGAGTCCGCGCGGAGTGACCAATCCTGAAGCTGTGAGGCCGCCTGTGCTCGATGCAAATGCATCAACTTGAGCGCTTTGTTGCCGCATTTCAGGAGCGTACAAGGCCAGACGGAACGCCGTTGCAAATTCTTGCGCATGCGTGTAGCGATCCGCGGGTTGCTTTGCCAGGACTTTTAGTATGACTTGCTCGGCCGCGATAGGCAGATCGGGACGGTACACGCGAGGCGAAGCAGGCTGCATGTGCAATTGCTGTGCCGCTATCTGCATGGGCGTCTCTCCCTGGAATGGCGTCGTTCCCGTCACCATCTGATAGAGTATGATGCCCAGCGAATACTGGTCTGCACGCCCATCTACCTCTAAGCCCATTACCTGTTCCGGAGACATATAGTCAGGCGTCCCTACTGGCGCGCCCGCGCCGGTCAGGCGCGCACGTGCCGCTTGTCCCTCAGAGAGCAGCTTGACCAGTCCAAAATCGGTGAGCAACAAGCGTTCTTCCGGGGTGAGTAAAATATTGGCCGGCTTGACGTCGCGGTGAATGACACCCCGCGAGTGGGCGAAATCCAGCGCCGCAGCCAGTTGCTCCAGGTAATTCAGCACTTTGGGCAGCGCTAGCTGGCCCTCGCGTTCCATTACATCGCGTAGTGTACCACCACCTACGTAGGGCATGACAAGATAGGCTAAGCCGCCACGTTCACCATATTCGTAGACCGGCATAATATTCGGATGCTCTAACGAGGCAGCAGCATCAGTTTCACGCCGGAAGCGTTCCAGGAAAGCAGCCAGGTGTTGTGGTTTCAGCGTGGTCGCCGGTAACAATACTTTCACAGCTACCTGGCGCCGAGGTCGAGATTGTTGAGCCAGGTACACCGCTCCCATTCCTCCCTGCCCTACCAGTTGTTGAAGTGTGCAGGTGCCCACTACCGTTCCTAACAATGCTTCAGCGTTCATCAATAACTCTACCCCTTCTTTATTGGTGTTTCTATCTCGTGCCTGCTCATCTATTTGCGCACGTATTCTGCCAACTACTATATGCCTCTGCTTGTACATGTTAGCCAATTTCCTCGCTTCTGACAATGTGTCGGCCTCATTGGCATGACCAAAGTAATGGTAACTGGTGTAAAGTTTGTGCCTGTCATCATTCGCAATAAACTGGCTAGCGGCGTTGATTCGATGTTTTCAGGAAATGTGGTTAAACGCCTTCGACTACGTCCTGGGGGTCGGTGTCTTGTTCGGAGTCGAAAGAAAGCTCTTCATTACCTACATAGGCTGTCATGGAGGGGACTGTACGACTTTGGATGATAATACCACGCAACAACGAAGCGGAGGCTTGTGCGAGTAGAGGGAGCAGGCGTTCCAGGCGTTCTCGATAGGTCTGCAGTTGATTGGTACGATTCCTGGCACGTTTGCCGGGGATGTTTACATCCGCTGCGGCGTCAGCGGGTGTGGACGACGATTCTTGCATCCATATGTCCCTTGCATCGAGTACCCGGCCTACAGCCGATTGCGCCTGCTGTAACAGGTCAATCGTCTGGTTGAGCACCATTAAAATATCGCCTTCGGCAAGGTCGATACGGCGTAAGAGCCCACTCAGCGACATACCACGCGACCATGAGAGCGCCACACTATGAAACTCAGGCACAATGTCAGGGGTAAAACTGATTCTGGCTCGTTGCTCAATATCATGGACATGCTGTACAACGCGCCTGAGTTCGCGGCGCACCTGCGTAAGACGCGTGTTCAGTATGCCATGATTATTGAGCCGGCGGTCGCTATCAAAAGTGAACCAGCTACAGACTTCAGCAAGTTCAGCAGCCGAAAGTCCGTCGAGCACTCCTTGTAGCAGCATTTCGACAATCAAGATACCTGCAGGATGGAACATGCTGCGCAGTAAGCGCCCTCGCAGCGTCAGTTCATCATGCTCATCAATAGAGCCGAGTGCGCGCAACGCGAAAATTGTGCCATCGAGTTCGGCCGCGCCCGCGCGACTGAGTGGATATGCTCCAATCTGCTTGCGCCGTTTTTCCATGGCCAGTGCCGCCGCTTCGGAGGATACGCCTTTCTTCTTGCCCTTTTTCTTGCCTTTCTGATAGCGCTGTTCCAGTTTCTCCAGGCGCGCCGACTCACGGCGCTCCCATAACACGTAACGCTGGTATTCGCGCAGGCTCGATGCGCAAATGCGACGGAGGTAACTGACATCACCGGGATGCCAGAGATTCAGCACCGAGTTATAGCGAATGACAAACGAACTGGTAACCGGTAACAACTCAGCCGTGATGCGCTGGAAGGACTCTTCAAACGGCTCCCAGGGCGAATAAGGAATAACTGCAGCTCCTTGCACATCCATGCCACGCCTGCCAGCTCGCCCCGTCAACTGGCGATACTCATTGGGAGTGAGCAGGCGCATTTCTTGTCCATCGAATTTGCTTAGACTGCCAACGACGACGGCTCGCGCAGGCATATTGATACCAAGCGCCAGTGTATCGGTCGCAAAGACCGCTCGCAGGTGTCCCCGCGCAAAGAGGGTTTCCACTAAGACCTTCAAGCCGGGCAAAAGGCCGGCATGGTGGAAAGCCAGCCCACGGGGCAGGATTTGTGCGAGGTCATGCACCTGTTGTAGATTGCGATCTTCTTTGGGCAGTTGCTCAAGCCATACACCGACCTCCTCTTTGATGAGCTCTTGCTCTTCAGGGGTGGTAAACAGGTGGAGTGAAGCGCTCATGGCCGCTTCTTCAACCACCTTTCTGCCTGGTAGGAAATAGAGGCAAGGCAATAAATCGGCATCGCGCAGGGCTGTCAGTATCTCGCTCGCCTCAGGCGTTCTACGCTCTACCTGGCGCTGGGAATCGCTGCCCTGGTCTTCTTTCGCCCTGGATATGGTAGAAGTGGAGTCCTCACCAGCCGCGTTCGCTGCCCTGGCCGCTCGGCGTTTTTTCTTATTGCTTTCCTCGTTGTCTTCATCCCACCGGCCTTCGTCGTCTTCATCATCGCCGAAGGTGTAGGTGCGGTTGCGCCCCGCCAGCCTAGCCATGCGAGCCTCACCGCCCACGTTGGGGAAACGTTCGACACGGTTACCTTCGGCATCCTCCACCAGGTGCAGCTTATTATCGAGAAAGTAGTAGTGTTCGAGTGGCACGGCGCGCTCTTCATGCACCACCAGCGAGATAGGACGATGCACGCGACTGATCCAATCGGCCAAATCCTGTGCATTGCTGACGGTAGCCGAGAGGCCGACCAGCCGCACGTCGGGCGGAGAACAGATGATGGCCTCCTCCCACACAGGACCACGGCTGATATCGCTGAGGTAGTGCAGTTCGTCGAAGATGACGTAACTAACATCGGCCATGGAAGAGGGGATGACCTTCTCGCCACGTGCAAAGCGATCTCCGCCCTCTTCCAGAAGCATATTGCGGTAGACCTCGGTGGTCATGACGACGATGGAGGCAGTGCTATTTTCTACAATATCGCCCGTCACCAGCCCAACGGCATCGAACCCATAGAGGGCACGCAGATCGCGATATTTCTGGTTTGAGAGCGCCTTGAGCGGTGTAGTATAGATGACACGCTGCTGACATTGCTGCGCGCGCCAGATGGCATACTCCGCAACCAGTGTTTTGCCTGTTCCAGTGGGGGCCGCTACCAGAACGGAACGGTCCTGCGCGAGATGGGTTATAGCTTCCTGTTGAAATGCGTCGAGGGGAAACGGATATCGCGCCTCAAAAGCTGCGATATCCGCCTGGGTATCACGCCCGGCCACCACCTGCTCGTCCATGTGCTCTTTCTTTTCAAAAATGCTTACAATGTTCGTCTGTCACATTGTAGCATGTAGTGGCAATGTGAACAAGCAGCTCAAATCAACTAAACAGGGCCTCGCAAAAGTCGCTCTGATTGGCAGCAAGCCCCCACCCCAGAGGAAGCAAGAGCGTGTTGCCGGTCTGGCGCTCCCGCGCCAGACCGGCAACACGCTCTTTTACTCTCTTTTTTGGGGCGGGGAGGGGAATCCGATCAACTAAAGAGCTAAGGCAAGCCTCAAGTGCTCCAACGAGGTATTGCCGCCCGAGCAGACCAGCCCTACCTTCTTGCCTTTCAGCTCGTCACGCATGCCATAAGCCGCGGCTAATGCGGCAGCTCCCGCGCCTTCAGCCAGCGAATGAGCACGCTCGAGCATCCACACCATGGCGCGCATTATCGCTTCCTCGCTCACCAGCTTAAAGTCGTGCAAATAATCCCGTAGTATGGCCTGTGGTAACTCAAAAGCCACGCCCGTGGCCAGTCCCTCGGCAAAAGTGCGATTGGGAGCATTGACCAGGCGCCGCTCTCGCCATGTCTCGTAGGCCGCAGGTGACGCTTCCGACTGCACGCCGATGACCTGGATCGCGGGATTGACGGCATGGGCTACAATGCACACACCTGCCGCCCCGCTGCCGCCGCCGATAGGCACTATGATGACGTTCAGACCTGGCTCGTGTTCCAACATTTCCAGCCCTTCCGTGGCCACTCCTGCGATCAGCAGGGGTTCGTTGCCGGAATGGATATAACGATAGCCATGAATTTGAGCGAGGGCCTCACAATGCAGCTTGGACTCATCATAGGTAGCGCCATGAAAGATTACTTCCGCTCCCATGCCCTGCATAGCGGCCACCTTGCCCGGATTGGCTTTTTCAGGCACGACAATGATGGCTTTGACATCGAATAAGCGGGCGGCGTATGCGACGGACTGGCCATGATTGCCGGTGGAAGCGGCGATGACGCCTCGTGTACACTCTTCAGGGCTGAGTTGCGAGATGAGGTTGATGCCTCCACGGACTTTGAAGGCTCCCACCGGCTGGTAGTTTTCGTGCTTGATATATACTTCGGTGCCAAGCAAGGCATTCACAGCGGGATAGCTGTATAGAGGAGTGCGCTGCAGGTACGGGTGAATCCGGCGCTGGGCGAGCAGGACATCCTCGAACGTTGGAATTTGCATGATTCAAGCTCCTTTATGAGGAAGTAGCAGACTTCTCACTCTTTATTAATTATACCTGGGAATACAAAGACATGGATCAAGCAATGATGGGCCGTTGTTCTTTACCCACTATTATTGCATAATGGAGAAAAGCATCACAAAAGTAAAGGGGCAAAGGCATGTCAACGACACCAGCCAATCCAAAGACGGAGGCTATCCGCCAAAGTGTGCAGAAATCTTACGCTGATTTAAACCAGCTTATCGATGGGCCGTTGGCCAGTTTGGATACAAGCAAGCTTTACCAGGTGCCCGCTGAAAACGAGTGGACGATTATGCAGAACCTGGCGCATATCGTGGAGATTATGCCATATTGGGCAGGGGAGATCGAAAAGCTGGTAGCCACACCAGGCCAGAATTTTGGCCGCACCGCCCAGGACGAGAGACGTTTAGCTGCTATTAACGAGCGCGGTACAGATAGTTTGGAGCAGATCAAGGCAGTCTTGCCGGGCAGCTATGCGAGGCTGGATGAAGTGCTGAGCAGCTTGAGGGATAGTGATTTGGAGTTGACTGGGCAGCATATCCGGTATGGTGAGAAGCCGGTGGGCTGGCTGGTCGAAGAGTATGTGACGGGGCATGTGAGCGGGCACCTGGAGCAGATTAAAGGATGTTTGGCGGTGGTGGGGTAAGAACAATGGGATTATGAGAGCTGCTGTAACTGTTGGAATGCACCAGCATAACGCTCAGCAAATTTTTGGGGATCGAGATTACTATAAGGGCGTATTCCCTATCTGAAAACTAATTCTCACGATGAACGTATATTTATTAGTAACGTATTAAAACCAGGAAAGGAGATGCCATGAGACGGCTTTTAATGATACTGGGCTCGATCTTCTTCTTTAGAGGGTTCATGAGGCGAATGAGAGAACGACGTAGGTACTATTATTACGACTGAATTTAACCCCCAGGGCTTCTCAAACGTCGCTCTGATTGGCAGCAAGCCCCCCCACCCCAGTGTAATAAAGAGCGTGGTGCCCGTTTGGCGCTACCGCGCCAAACGGGCACCACGCTCTTGTACTCTTTTTTGGGGCGGGGAGGGAAGAGGAAAAAGACGTTTGAGAAGCCCTGATTTAACCCCGTTCGCCTCTTGCATCTCAGCCCCATCTGGGCTATACTACGCTAGTACAAACAAATACCTATCCACCAGCGATGATGGAGAGGAGTAGCTTGCCAGGGATTACAGAGAGCCGGCGGGTGGTGCGAAGCCGGTAATTCGCAGCAGGTGAAGGGCGCTCCGGAGTTGGATTTAATGAGTGGCTTCACGTACGAAGGTGAAGAAGCAGGGTGGAACCGCGCATCATGCCGCAATATGTAGTTGCCCCAGGCCTACACAGGCATGTATTCGTCCCTGGGCGTTGATGGTGAAACGCCTGGGGATTTTTTTTTGGAGGAGGCCACTCATGCTAAAGCACTTGCTTGAGTGGTCCAGACTCAGATTCGCTAAATTTTTTTTGGAGGAGGAATCCACTCATGACACAGACAGAGGACAAAACTATATCATCTACAGGAGACACTCCGCTTGTCCCCATGGAAAAGATCGTCTCTTTATCTAAGAGACGCGGCTTCGTCTTCCCCAACTCCGAGATCTATGGTGGGGTCTCCGGCATCTATGACTTTGGGCCGCTCGGCGTTGAACTGCGCAACAATATCCGTCGTTACTGGTGGTGGTCGATGGTGCAGATCAATGATAACGTTGTAGGTATCGAAGGCAATATCATCACCCATCCGCGTGTGTGGGAGGCCAGCGGCCATGTCGAAAACTTCGTAGACCAGCTGGTAGAGTGCAAGAACTGCAAGCGACGTTTCCGCATCGATCAACTGCCGGTGGAGAACCTCGAGCAGAATAAGTGCCCGGTCTGCGGTGGGGAACTCAGTGAGCCGCGCCTCTTCAACCTGATGATGGAGACATACATCGGCGTCGTCGAGGGCGAGCGCATGAAGACCTACCTGCGCGGTGAGGCCTGCCAGAACATCTACCTGGACTACGAAAACGTGCTGAAGTCCTCGCGTATGCAGATTCCGTTCGGCATCTGCCAGATCGGGAAGGCGTTCCGCAACGAGGTTACTCCTGGGAACTTCCTGTTCCGCCAGCGCGAGTTCGAGCAGTGGGACCTGCAGTTCTTCGTGCATCCCAGCGAGATGGAGAAGTGGTTTGACTACTGGAAAGAGCGGCGCTTCGAGTGGTACAAGAGCATCATCAACCACAAGGACCGCTTGCGCTTGCGGCCACATGATCCGGACGAACTGGCGCACTATGCAAAGAAGGCATTTGATATCGAGTATAGAACCGTACTCGGCTGGCAGGAATGGGAAGGCATTCACTGGCGCCAGGATTGGGACCTTTCGCGCCATAGCCTGTATAGCGGCCATGATCTGAGTTATACCGACCCGGAAACGAAGGAGCGCTATATCCCCTGGATCGTCGAGACTTCAGGTGGCGTTGATCGTACCTTCCTGAACTTGCTGCTCGATGCCTACGAGGAGGAGCCACCATCGGGTAAGGATAAGGAGGGGCGCACGGTGCTACGCCTGCATCCGTGGTTCGCGCCGGTCAAGGTAGCGGTGCTGCCGCTGCAAAAGAACAAGGAAGAGCTGGTTACGACGGCTCAGGATATCCATAACCGTTTGAAGCGCCTGATGGTGTCGCAGTACGACGACGTGGCAAATATCGGGCGTCGCTATCGCCGCCAGGACGAGATCGGGACGCCGTTCTGCGTAACGGTCGATTTCCAGACGCTGGAAGACCAGACGGTGACGGTGCGCGAGCGCGACGGCATGTCACAGATTCGCCTGCAAATCAATGAGTTGCCCGCGTACCTGCTGGAACGTGTGACGTGGAATTACAGTTAGTCAGCGCAGGCTAGACGGTCGTTCTCTCTTAGGAAGTGAAAGCGTAAGCCCGCACTGGGTGCAGAAATGGGTATCGTCTTTGAACCACAGTGGCACAGTGCAACGAGGACAAAACCAACCACTAAGAGCAGCCGTCACCTCCCCTGGCGGCGTGGGAGCAGGTGCATTTTGCGCAGCCGGCACCAGGCGCTGTGCCTTGATCTTCGGGGTCGTTTCCCTCAGTGCGGGAAGTTCAGCAGTAGTAGGGCGGCGAGGAATAGACAAGGCAAGCTGATGATGTTGCCGTACAATAACAGCGCGTTCTGCTGTTGTGTTTCGTGAGACCGGTACACCGGCATCGCTCGAGACAGCAATCGGTACATCATTGGATACGAGCGATAGGACCTCTAGCGTTTTCCGCTTTTTGCGTGATGCTATCCATGCTGGCCATCTCCTGCTTAATGTTGGTACAATGCCTTCAGGCAGCACAAGGATGATGGCCAGCAGGATGCCACCGAACAGTACAAGGTTCAGGCCGCTGGCCACTGAGCTATATTGGATGGTCAGATATGTTTGCAGTGGCTGCAACAACAGGCCACCCACAATCGGACCTAACAGGGTACCTGCCCCTCCAAGAAAGGTGGTCACGGCAACGGTGACATCAAAGGTAGGGTCGAAGGCAAACGCTGGATTGATCAACCCTGCGTAGTAGGTAACCATCGCACCCACCATGCCAATGAAGAAAGCAGAGATCACATAAGCCCCCAGCTTGAACGCTTTCGTCTTCACGCCGAGCCCCAGCGCGCGGTCCTCGTCGTCGCGGATGGCCAGTAAGCCCAGCCCGAATTTGGAGTGGCGCACCCACCACGAAACGAGCGTGACCAGCAACAGTAGAACGAGAGCGACGTAGTAAAATGGCAGGTTGAAGAGATCAGAGCTCCATTGAGGGAGAGGCAGGTACATACCACTCGAACCACCTGTAATGCTCGTCAGGTTGTAGGCGAGCAGCTGGAAGATAAAGAAGATGGAAATGGTGATTACCATGAAGATATGCCGCTGCGTGCGTAAGGCGATCCATCCCAGCGGCAGGGCGAATGCTCCCGCGACCAACCCGGTCAGGGGCAGCAGCAGAAATAGTGTAATTCCCCCCTGGATGTTCCAGTCCCGGCATATGATGGCCAACGTGTAGCCCCCAACGCCATAGAACGCAGCGTGCCCCAGGGAAATGTAGCCCGTATAGCCTGAAAAGATATTCCACGCCACCGCTGTTGCAGTAAATGACAGGGTGTAGACTGCGATGGAAGTGACCGTTGAGTCTTCAACCACGAGTGGGAATGCAATGGAGAGCGCAATTGCAACAAGAAGCCCCAAAGTTCTAATGTTTCTCATATTTTTTGAGTGGCCCAATTAAACCCATCAAGAGCATTGCTACTATGACTGCTAATTCCGAAAGTGGAACTGGGAAAAGGCTTCTCCTTTTAATTTAGTGAGAAAAAAAGTGCTTGCAACGGGGAGTTGCGATACCTTTGTACCGTTACAAAGTGTAGCAAGCTTAACAGATGAGAACAAGAGGAACAGGGTTATATAGGCCAAATGGGGGAATAGAACTTGCATCAACCTATGACCAATGGGCCGCAAGCACACTGCCTTTGGGAAATGGGTGTCTCCAGGAGCAGCGAAACATCGATTGCGCTCATAAGAGCCATCCATAATCTTAATACGCTTTTAATGGCCTGCTACCTCAAACTCCTGCTATAGTTGTATCATCAGGGATGAGAAAGAAGAGAGAGTAGGAAAAAAAGGTGAGTTCTTGCCCAAAATGTGCATTTCTTATCCAAACTGAGGTACACTGTAGCGGGATTACCCTCTGTGGGCCGAGTTTTCTGCTTTGTGGCCACTAATGATGTGTATGCGTGAGCGCGCAGCATGAGGCCGCCTACTGCTTGAGAAGGGATTGAAGTTGATATGTTAAAGTTTTTGAGCAATATACCTATTTTCCGCCGCCTCTTTATCGCATTCTTCATCGCGGCGGTCATTCCCGCTGTGGTGATTGCCTTGCTGAGTAGCTTTTATCTAAGTTCGCTGACAATGCGAGGACAAGCGGTGCAAACCAGTTTCGATGCACAGAGTATCGCCGCGCAACAAGAGCAAAATCTACAGCGTATGAATGCGCTCCTGCAGACACGCTTCAATCAGATATTTGCCAGCCTCTCGGGGAGAATCAGCGACCCATCGCTCTCCCACGCTGGTGGACTGATCGGCTCTGACATCACAGCGCGCGAAGCAGATTTCGGACTGAGCCTTCAGAATTATCAGAACAATTTTGCTTTGGCCTCCTCCCCGAACATGAGCAACGTTCGTTCCATCCTGCTGAATGATGCTCCTACGACCGGACCCGGGATTATTAGCGACCAGCAACAATCCCTGGATGGCGTAGTGAACAATTCCTGGCCGGCGTACCTCTCCCTCCAAAAGCAAGAAACCACCATCCTCGATAGCCTGGATCCTACCTTACAACGCAATCCCGTCGCGCTGACCGATGCGCAGCTCGCTGCAAACTACAGACAGGCCTACCCGATATTATGGAATGCCAATCTCCGCTTCACCGATCTCCAGAATGGTTGGCAGCGCGTGGTAACTGATGCGGTGAGTATGGGCAAGACCGTGACGGCAGTCGGGCCTTCAGAAACACAACCCGTTTTGATTGCCGCGCTGATTGCTGTCCTCAGTACCCTCTTAATCGTTGTTGGTACCGGCTGGCTGGTGAACCTTACCATTACACAGCCCCTGCGCCGCCTGGCTTCGCTCACCAGGCGTATTTCCAGGGGCGACACCAGCGCACGCGCACACCTGGTAGGCCGTGACGAAATCTACCTGGTTGCAACCTCGATGAACAATATGCTGGACAATATTGTACGCCTGATCCAGGATGCGCAGGCCCAACGCGACAACCTGCAAGCGCAAGTCGAAAAACTGGTGAGCGAGGTAAGCGGCGTCGGTGAAGGTGACCTGCGCATCCAGGCGGAGGTTACGGCGGACGCCCTGGGCGTGCTGGCCGATTCGTTTAACTACATGGTTGAAGAGCTGGGCAGCCTGGTGGTGCGCGTCAAGATGGTGGCCCAAGAGGTCGAAAACTCTACCACCATGACCTTTGAGCGCATGTCTCAACTGGTAGAAACCGCCGATATGCAAATCAAACAGATTGCCGCGGCGGCCATTGAGATCGAGCGGATGGCCGACTCGAGCCGGCAGGTAGCCGAACGTGCGCAGAGCCTCTATAGTATTGCGCGTGAGGCACGTCAAACTGCGGAAACCGGTCGCGAATCCGTGCAGCAGACGGTCGAGGGTATGGGACGCATCCACAACTATGTGCAGGATACGTCCGGCAAGGTACAGACGCTGGGAGAGCGCTCGCGTGAAATCAACAACATTGTCGAAGTCATCTCCACGATTGCGCACCAGACGAACCGCCTGGCGCTGGACGCCGCCATTCAAGCGGCCATGGCGGGTGAGAACGGCAAAGGCTTCGGTGCAGTCGCTGCCGATATCCGCAGACTGGCCGAACGCGCCAAAGATGAGGCGAGTTCGGTTGCACGCATTGTGCGCAGCGTCCGTGAAGACATCGGGGCTGTGGCTGTTTCAATGCGCGATACGGAACGTGAAACATCGGCAGGCGCAAGACTGGCCCAGGAAGCTGGCACATCGCTAGAATCAATCTTCGGTGTTGTTGAGCGGCAGGCGCAGGAAATTGAAAACATCAACCAGATGGCTGCGCAGCAGCTACAGTCCTCAAGTGCCGTTGTGCAAATCATGCAAGGCGTTTCTAACTCGACACGCGGAAGTAGCGCGAGCACGCGTGTCGTCGCGCAAAACATGGAGCGCCTGGCGCGCCTGGCAGAACAATTGCTGGCATCGGTGGAAGCCTTCAAACTACGCGAGAATCTCAACTATTATGCTCCCAGCGGCAGCGTGACGATCTCTCCGGAGAACGAGCGCGAGGATCAGTTATCGATCAGCGGCGTCTACCGCACTGTTACCGCAACAGCTCAGCCGGTGGGCGTAGGAGGCTATAACGCCTTTCCTCCTAGATCCAATGATATAGCTTATTCCCAAACTCCTCCGTATCCATCGGGAAGACCAGGTAATGGCCAGGGCTCGCCAGGCACTCCCAACCCACAATGGCAGCAACAAGGAGGAATCGGCGCGCCGAGGCAGTGGCGACAACCACTCCCCCCGCCACGCAGGCATCCGGGGAATGACCAGTATCCTCAGAGAGAGGGCGGTCAATAACACTTGATATAAGCTTGTTGCCCAAATTCTGTTTTCTGCCGAGTTTTCCGGCAACAGTCTTGCAAAATCTAACTACTTCTGGTACAGTTCATGCAAGTATTATTTAGAGGAGAACTTGATATTTGCAAGCAAACTCAGGGGAACCTTGACTGCACAGCGTGGCGCCGGGGACTCCTGAGACTGGCCATGCAGCGAATGTAGTTGCTATTTGAGCGTTAGCTCTCTTTCCGTTCGTCGCACCTTATAATAAACCGTATTTGGCCGGGTTCCTGCGGGAACCCCATGAGTAAGTGGGTGGCTGCACAACCAATCTAACTCAGACCACACACAAGGAAAGCAGACCAACGGGCTTGTAGCGTGCCTACGAGCACAACTATCTTTGTGACAGACAGTATCGTACAAATGCTCTAAAACATGTAAGAGATGCCGCCTATACCCCATCTCCTCCAAGGAGATGGGACTTCTCGGCGGTCTTGTTAAAAAAGGAGAATGTATCATTCTTCATTGGCGCCATATGTTGATGCGATATCACACGCCTTGGAACCAGGTAAGGAGGAAAGATGTTCAACGGACAAGGTCATCAAAAAACGAAAGTACTCGCTGCAGTCATCTTTATTTTCATGTTGCTACTCAGTGCCTGTGCGCAAAATAGCAATACTAACGGCAACGCCTCGCAGACGGGGCCAGTGAAAGTTGGTATCTCACTTTCATTGACAGGGGACAATTCGTCCGACGGACAGGCGACGCTACACGGTTACCAGACATGGGCGGATTTTATCAATGGTCACGGCGGTCTCCTTGGCCACCAGGTTCAGCTTGTCTGGTATGATGATGGGTCGAAGACCGACCAGACGCGGATCAACTACGAAAAGTTGATCTCCAATGATCATGTCAACCTTGTCGTTGGTCCATTTTCCGATGCTTATACCATCACAGGGGCAGAAGTTGCCATGCGACACAACTACGCTTTCCTTGAGGGAATCGGCACCGCTCCCGGGGACTTCAAGCATGGGCTGACTAATCTCTTTGCGGTCTCGCTCCCGGCGGAAGCTTACCTGACGAGCTTTGTGAACTATATCCTGTCCCTGCCAGCGTCCTTGCGGCCAAAGACGGTCGCCTATGCCACGTCAGACGACCCATTCACGCAGCCGCAAATCGACCATGCCAAGTCGCTGCTTGATGCGGGCGGAATTACCAGTACCTTATATGAGGTCTATCCCGCAGAAAACGCAGACCCCACGGGACCTGCTCAGAAAGTCGTGGCATCGCATGCGGATATCGCGCTGCTCGGCACCCTAGGCGCGCAAGATTGTGCAGCATATATGAAAACGTTTATCCAGCAACACTACAATCCAAAATTGATCATTGCCACTGCTGGGCCCGACCAGGGCGATGCTTTCATCAAGGCTGTCGGGGGGCTTAAGAATACCGAGGGTGTTCTCGTACCCAATGACGGCTGGTGGCCACAGGTCAATTCCTACCAGAACAGTGAGTTCGTGCAGCTCATCACCAGCAAGTTCCATCTTGGTCCTGCTGATATCAGCTCGGATTCGGTCCAGGCGTTCTCCGTGGGGCAGGTGCTGCAACAGGCCGTCCAGAAAGCGCAGAGCCTGGATAACGGGAAGATTATGGACACTTTACGGCACACTACGTTCCAGAGCCTGCAGGGTCCGGTGCAATTTAGTTCCGATGGGCAGAACACCGCATCGGTGGCATTCCTGTTCCAGTGGCAGAAAGGGAATTTGATTCCTGTGTATCCTCAGTCGCAGGCGGCGGCGAACGTGGAGTATCCGAAGCCCGCTTGGGTTTCGTAACAACCCCTGTGCGACAAGTGGAACGGGAGGATGACAATTATGCCCTCGTTCTACGATCACCGCGCGTTGGCAGCAGGTCACGTGCGGTAATCGTGTGGTTAGAAAGGTGTTGCCATTGTGACGATCGTCGTCGAAGGTGTCATCCTGGGAATCCTGACCGGCGGGGTCTACGCTCTGATGGCGTCGGGATTGACCTTGATTTTTGGCGTGCTGGACATCATCAATATCGCACAGGGGATCCTGGTCATTCTGGGCGCGTATCTCTCTTACTGGCTGGAACAAAAGTTTCATATCGATCTCTTTGTGGGCCTGCTCATTACCATTCCTGTCATGTTTGTGCTCGGCATGGTGATCGAATGGGCGTTCATACGCCGGCTCAAGTGGAATCGTGTCACGCTTTCTATTCTGGTGACCTTTGCCATCGCCTTCATCATTGAAGGGGTGTTGCAGTACGTGTTCACTACGGACCCCGTGCAATTGCAGGCCTGGTACATTGATGCTTCCATTAAGGTGCCGTTTATCGGTTTTTACCTTCCCTATATCTACATCTTTGCGTTCCTGCTCTCAGTGGTCTTATTGGGCGGGCTCTACCTGCTTGTCTATCGCACCACCTTTGGCCGTTGCCTGC
>Ga0209647_1000409_pt1 | contig 40540 bp, 33 predicted proteins | sample GraSoi_2013_60cm_FD_185827 | JGI IMG/M metagenome (GOLD analysis project Ga0209647, IMG submission 185827) | Grasslands soil microbial communities from the Angelo Coastal Reserve, California, USA - Sample 9_17_2013_60cm (SPAdes) (version 2) | ecosystem: Environmental > Terrestrial > Soil >...
TTCGCTGCAAGGTGGTGGGCGAGGGCGGCAACCTCGGCTTCACGCAGCTCGGGCGCGTCGAGTACGCGCACCTGGGCGCGAGCGGGGCGGGCGGGCGCATCTGCACCGACGCGATCGACAACTCCGCGGGCGTGGACTGCTCCGACCACGAGGTCAACATCAAGATCCTGCTGGGGATCGTGCAGGGCGACGGCGAGCTCACCGACAAGCAGCGCAACAAGCTGCTCGCTGACATGACTGAGGACGTCGGGCGCCTGGTGCTCGCCGACAACTACTACCAGACGCAGTCGCTCTCGGTCTCGGGAGTGCGCGGCGAGAAGCTGCTCGACGCGCAGGCGGCGTTCATCCGCGCGCTCGAGAAGGCGGGCAAGCTCAACCGCGCGGTCGAGTTCCTGCCGTCCGACGACGAGATCGCGGAACGCCGCGCGGCGAAGAAGGGCCTCACCTCGCCCGAGCGCGCGGTGCTCCTCGCGTATTCGAAGATGGTGCTCTTCGAGGAGCTGGCGTCCGCGGGCGCCCTCGTCGACGACGAGTATGTGAGCCGGGCGCTGGTGGCGTACTTCCCGGGGCTGCTGCAGAAACGCTATGCGGACATGATGAAACGCCACCCGTTGAAGCGCGAGATCATCGCGACGGTGGTCGCCAACACGATGATCAACCGCACCGGCAGCGTCTTCGTGCACCGGATGCAGGAGGAAACCGGCGCGAGCCCGGAGGAGGTGACGCGGGCCTTCATCCTCACGCGCGACGTCTTCGGGCTTGACGAGCTGTGGGTCGCGATCGACGCGCTCGACAACAAGGTCGCCGCGGACCTGCAGTACGAGATGCTGGTCGACGTGGGCCGCCTGGTGGTGCGCGCCACGCTCTGGTTCCTCAGGCGCCGGCGCGAGAAGATGCCGATCGCGGAAGTCCTCGCGATTTTTGGTCCCGGGCTTGTGGCGCTGCGTGGCCAGCTCCCCGCGGTGCTCTCACCCGACGATCGCATGGCCTGGAACCGCTCGGTGCAGCGACTCACCTCGGCTGGCGTCGAGCGCTCGCTCGCGGAGCGCTACGCGGCGCTCGAGGGGCTCTACGCCGTGCTCGACGTGACCGAAGTGGCTCTCGAGCAGAAGAAGGCGCCGGAGGCGATCGCGGCGCTCTATTTCGCCCTCGTCGGCGAGCTCGACCTGCGCTGGATGTCGGAGAAGATCACGCAGCTGCCCACGGACACCTCGTGGCAGGCGCTCGCGCGCAACGCGCTGCGCGACGACCTGGCGAGCCAGCAACGCGCGCTCGCCTCGACCGTCGCCAGGCTTTCGCCCGATGCCGGCGACCCCGCGCAAATGCTGGCGGCGTGGAAGGAGCGCTATGCGCCCGCGATCGCGCGGCTCAAGGCGATGACTGAGGAGCTCAAGCGCGCCGGCGCGCTGGATCTCGCGGTGCTCTCGGTGTTGCTGCGCGAATTGAGGGCGCTCGCCTGAAATCCAGCGCTGCGCGGGAGTTGAAGCCCTACTTGCCGACGATCAGCGCCGCGACGACGTTGCGGCCTTCACCCATAAGGATGTTGTAGGTCCTGCAGGCGGCGGGCGTGTCCATCACTTCGACGCCGATGCCCGCCTTGTAGAGCGGCGCGAGCGTGGCGCGATCGGGGAAGCCGAACGCTGGGCCGGTTCCCAGGAGCACGATCTCCGGCGCAAGCTCGAGGATCGCCGCGAGGTGGTCCGCCGTCAGGACATCGATGCCCGCCGCCGGCCAATCGGCGATGACCCGCTCGGCGCCCACCACCAGGCTTTGCGCGTAGCGCGTGCCGTTCACCTCGACATAGCCCGCGCCGTAGCCGGTGAAGGCGTTGCGTCCGTCAGGCAGCTCGCGCTCGATTTTCAAGGACTTATACTCCGGGACCGACCTGCTAGAATCATAGCTTTATTGCAGCGCAGCATGCGATGAACCTGAGCGACGCCGCCAAGCCCGTGGTCCCCGAATTCTCGCGCATCAAGCGCCTGCCGCCCTACGTCTTCAGCATCACCAACGAGCTGAAGATGGCGGCGCGGCGCGCGGGCGAGGATGTGATCGACCTGTCGATGGGCAATCCCGACGGTCCGACCCCGCGCCACGTCGTCGACAAGCTGGTCGAGGTCGCGCAGCGCGAGGACACGCACGGCTACTCCGTCTCCAAGGGCATCCCGAGGCTACGCCGCGCGATCTGCCAGTGGTACAAGCGACGCTGGGACATCGACCTCGACATGGACCGCGAGGCGATCGTCACCATCGGATCGAAGGAAGGGCTCGCGCACCTCATGCTCGCCACGCTCGATCGCGGCGACACGGTGCTGGTGCCCAACCCGAGCTATCCGATCCACATCTACGGCGCGATCATCGCCGGGGCGGACATCCGCTCGGTGCGCATGACGCCCGACGTCGACTTCTTCGCCGAGGCCGAGCGCGCCATCCGCGAGCTCATCCCGAAGCCGAAGATGATGATCATCGGCTTTCCGTCGAACCCGACGGCGATGTGCGTCGAGCTCGATTTCTTCGAGAAGGTCGTGGCCCTCGCGCGCCAGCACGGCATCCTGGTGGTTCACGATCTCGCCTACGCCGACATCACGTTCGACGGCTGGAAGGCGCCCTCGATCATGCAGGTTCCCGGCGCGAAGGACGTGGCGGTCGAGTTCTTCACCATGTCGAAGAGCTACAACATGGCGGGCTGGCGCATCGGCTTCATGGTCGGCAACGCCGAGCTCGTCAACGCGCTCGCGCGCATCAAGAGCTACCACGACTACGGCACGTTCACTCCGCTGCAGGTAGCGGCGATCGCGGCGCTCGAAGGGCCGCAGGAGTGCGTCGAGGAGATCCGCGAGAAGTACCAGCGGCGCCGCGACGTGATGGTGAAGGGGCTGCGCGAGGCGGGGTGGCCGGTCGAGAACCCGAAAGCCTCGATGTACATCTGGGCGCGCATTCCGGACGCCTATCGCGCCATGGGCTCGATCGAGTTCGCGAAGAAGCTCCTGCGCGACGCGAAGATCGCGGTCGCGCCCGGCATCGGCTTCGGCGACTACGGCGACGACCACGTGCGCATCGCGCTCATCGAGAACGAGAACCGGCTGCGCCAGGCCGTGCGCGGCGTGAAGGAGATGTTTCGCAAGGACGGCATCAAGTGAACGTGGTGGCGGTGTCCAACGAGAAAGGCGAGGTCACGGACGAGGCCTTGCTGCGCGCGGCCGAGCGCGTCCACCGGCAGCTGCGGCCGCACCTTCGCGAGGACTATGTCGGACGCATGAGGCAGGTGCTCGCCGGCGGCGCCGAGATGGCGGTCGCCCTGGTCGGCGGCGAGGTGGCGGGCATCACGGTCTTTCGCGTCCTCGAAAAGACCCATTCGGGGCGTGACCTCTACTGCGACGACCTGGTCACCGACGAATCGAAGCGCTCGACCGGAGTGGGTCACGCGCTGATGCAGTACATGGAGGGCCTCGGGCGCAAGCGTGCTTGCGACACCTTTTCGCTCGATTCCGGATCGCAGCGGCAGCAGGCGCACAAGTTCTACTTCCGCGAGGGAATGACGATCACGTCGTTCCATTTCGACAAGAAGCTCGGCCGGAACATCACGTGAAGCCCATCCAGGTCGGCCTGCTCGGCCTCGGCACGGTCGGCAGCGGCACCATCGAGGTGCTGCGCCGCAATCGCGAGGAGATCCGCCGCCGCGCCGGGCGCGACATCGTGATCAAGGTCGCCGCGGCGCGCGACCTCACGAAAGAGCGCGCCGTATCGCTCGACGGCATCGACCTTGTAGCGCGGGCGGACGAAATCGTGGCGCGGCCCGACATCGACATCGTGGTCGAGCTCATCGGCGGGGAGACCGACGCGCGCGTCCTCGTGCTCAAGGCGATCGACAGCGGCAAGCACGTCGTCACCGCCAACAAGGCCCTGCTCGCCAAGCACGGCACCGAGATCTTCGCCCGCGCGCACGCCAAGGGCGTCATGGTCGCCTTCGAGGCTTCCGTGGCCGGCGGCGTGCCGATCATCAAGGCGATCCGCGAGGGCCTCACCGCCAACCGCATCGAGTGGATTGCCGGGATCATCAACGGCACGTGCAACTACATCCTGTCGGAGATGCGCGACAAGGGGCTGCCCTTCGACATGGTGCTCGCCGAGGCGCAGCGCCTGGGCTACGCCGAGGCGGACCCGGCCTTCGACGTCGACGGGATCGACACCGCGCACAAGCTCACGATCCTCGCGGCGATCGCCTTCGGCATCCCGATGCAGTTCGACAAGGTGTACACCGAAGGCATCGCGCGCCTCACCGCGATCGACCTCAAGTACGCCGAGGGCCTGGGCTACCGCGTCAAGCTCCTCGGCATCACGCGGCGCGCGAAGGGCGGCATCGAGCTGCGGGTTCATCCCACGCTCATTCCCTCGCGCCGGCTGATCGCCAACGTCGAAGGCGTGATGAACGCGGTGCTGGTCAAGGGCGACGCGGTCGGGCCCACGCTCTACTACGGGCGCGGGGCTGGCGCGGAGGCGACGGCGAGCGCGGTGGTCGCCGACCTCGTGGACGTGACGCGCATGGCGACGTCCGACCCCGAGCATCGCGTCCCGCACCTCGCCTTCCAGCCCGACCGTCTCTCCGACGAGCCGATCCTCGCCATGGAGGAGATCGAGACGGCGTACTACCTGCGCCTGCGCGCCCTCGACCGGCCGGGCGTGCTCGCCGACGTGACGCGCATCTGCGCCGACCTGTCGATCTCGATCGACGCCATCTTCCAGAAGGAGGCCGGGGAGGGCGAGGAGCAGGTCGACGTCGTGATCCTCACCCACCGCGCGCCGGAGAAGAGCGTGAACGCCGCCATCCGCAGGATCGAGGCGCTGGCGACGATTCCGGCGCCGGTCGTGCGCATTCGCCTCGAAGAGCTGCTTTGAAATACGTCAGCACGCGCGGCCACTCCGGCGCGCAATCGTTCACCGGCATCCTCCTCGAAGGGCTCGCCCCCGACGGCGGATTGATGATGCCCGAGCAGTGGCCGCGGGTGATGCGCGCCAAGATGGACGCGATGCGCGACCTGCCGTACCCGCGGCTCGCCTTCGAGATCCTGCGTTTCTTCGCCGACGACTTTCCGGGCGCGGAGCTCAAGGCCGTGGCCGAGAAGACCTATACGGAGAAGATCTTCGGCACCGCGGAGATCACGCCGCTTCGCGCCCTGGAGCCCAACCTGCATATCCTCGGGCTTTCGAACGGGCCGACGCTCGCGTTCAAGGACGTCGCGATGCAGCTCCTGGGCAACCTCTTCGAGCAGGTGCTGGAGAAGCAGGACCGCAGCCTCAACGTCCTGGGCGCCACCAGCGGGGACACGGGCTCCGCGGCGGAGCACGCGCTCAAGGGCAAGGAGCGCCTCAAGGTCTTCATGCTGTCGCCGCACGGGCGCATGAGCCCCTTCCAGAGCGCGCAGATGTACGCGCTCAAGGACAAGAACATCTTCAACATCGCGATCGAGGGCGCCTTCGACGACTGCCAGGATGTGGTGAAGGCGGTCGCCTCAGACCTCGACTTCAAGGAGCGCCACCACATCGGCGCGGTGAACTCGATCAACTGGGCGCGGGTCGTCGCGCAGGTCGTGTACTACTACAAGGGCTATTTCGCCGCGACCCGCTCGAACGACGAGCAGGTCTCCTTCGCGGTCCCCTCGGGGAACTTCGGCAACATCTTCGCCGGCTACGTCGCCAAGCGGATGGGGCTGCCGATCCGCCGCCTGGTGCTCGCCACCAACGAGAACGACGTCCTCGACGAGTTCTTCCGCACCGGGCGCTACCGCCCGCGCCCGTCGGCCGAGACACAGGCGACCTCGAGCCCCTCGATGGACATCTCGAAGGCGTCGAATTTCGAGCGCTTCATCTGGGACATGGTCGACGGCGACGGCGACAAGGTGGCGTGGCTGTGGACGCAGGTCGACGAGAAGGGCGGCTTCGACCTGTCCACCGACCGCGCGTGGGAGAAGGTGGAGGACGACTCGGGCTTCGTCTCCGGGCGCAGCACCCATGACGATCGCCTGGAGACGATCCGCCTCGTGAAGCGCAAGTACGGGCAGGTGATCGATCCGCACACCGCGGACGGGGTGAAGATCGCGCTGCGCTACCGCGAGGCGCGCTACCCGATGATCTGCCTGGAGACGGCGCAGGCGGCGAAGTTCGAGCGCACCATCGTCGAGGCGCTCGGCGCCCCCGTGCCGCGTCCCAGGGGATTCGCCGGCATCGAGCGCAAGAAGCAGCGCTTCAAGCTGATGAAGCCCGATCCGCAGGCGGTGAAGGAATACATCGCGGCCGCGGCATGAGCACGGGTAGAATCGCGCCATGACTCGGCGCGCCACGTTCCTCCGCCTCGCCCTCGCGGCGCTGGTGCTGCTGCCCGGCCTCGCCGCGGCGCAGGTCATGTACGCGGCCAGCCTGCGCAGCTTCGCCAACGCGGGCGGCCAGATCGTCGTCGGCAACCTGTTCACCATCAACCTCGGAGATGGCGCCACCAAGCTCCTCGCGCCGATCCGCCTCGATAACGGCACCGCGGTGGGCATCACCGGGCTCGCGGTGCACCCGACGGACGGCGCCTTCTACGCCATCACCTCGGGCTTGTCGCCCGACCATCCCCACTCGCTGGTGCAGATCGACCCGAAAACCGGCAACGCGAAGCTGATCGGAGCCCTCAAGGCGCGCGGCTCCGACATCGCGTTCGGCCCCGGGGGCACTCTCTACATCTGGATCCCGGGATCGCGCCAGCTCGGCACGGTGAATCTCGCCACGGGCGAGGTCACGGCGCTGGGCGCGCCGGGGCCGCAGACCACCGCCGGGGGCCTCGCGATCGACGGCAACGGGATCGCGTACATCACTCCGGGCGGCGCGTCCGGGACGCTCGATACGGTGGATCGCAAGAGCGGCGCGATCGCCACGGGCCCGCAGCTTTCCGGGGCGCCATACACCTCGATCAACGCGATGACCTTCACGCCATCGGGGCTGCTGCTCGCCGTCAACTCCAACGCCGGCTCGCCCGCGCTCACGCGCCTGGTGCAGATCAACACCTCCACGGGCCAGGTGGCGGCGCTGGTTCCGCTGCCCGACGACACCGATGCCATTTCGTTCGGGCCGCCGCACTCGCTCGACATCGCGGCGATGCTGGAAACGATGGGTGGGCGGATGCTCGCGGTGATCGCCCTTGCCGTGGGCAGCGTGCTGGCCCTGCTCGGAGTGGGCATCTTTTCCTGGCGCAAGCGCCGGCACGCCGCCAAGCCGTAGGCCTGGAAAGGCGCCGCTTTCAGGCGCCTAGAGGAAAACCAGCCAGGCCACCAGGATCGTCAGCAGCATCCCGCCGAAGATCGCCCCGAAGATCACCGCCAGCACGCGCGCGTCCTGCGCCTGCTGCGCGGCGACATCGTTGTCGGACATTGACTTGGCGAGCGCGCGCTCGCGGAACGCGACGAAGACGACCGTCGCGAGGATGGCGAGGAACGCGACCGAGACGAGGGCGAGTTTCTCCCCCAGGGTCATCAGTTACAGACGCTGGTCGGCAGCGCGTAGACCATCCGCTGGATCGCCTTCGACTGCGTCACCCCGTCGACGGCATAGGCGAACGTCCCGTTGGATCCGTCGGTGAAGGTGAGGGTCGCGGACCCGACTTCGGCGAGCCGCACCTTGGAAACGTCCCAGGGGGCCGAATCGAAGGAAGGCCCGGTCGCGCGGTAGACCGCCCCGGCGTAGGTGTTGTCCCCGGTCCTGGCCGCACTCGACATCACCAGCCACATGCCTTTGCCGGCGGCATCGTAGGTGTACCACGTGGCGAAGAGGATGTTGCCCTGGTGCGCGATGTTGAGGCCCCAGCCGGGTTCGGTCGCACGCCACCACAGGTCCTGGTAGTTGATCCCGCCCGTGACCTTGGCCGCGCCGCCGACGGAGCAACTCGGCATCCCCGATGAGAAGACCATGCGGGAGATGTTCTTCGATCCGGATGTATTGCCGACCGTATAGGCGAATACGCCTGAGTTGTTGCCGGTGAATAGGAAGGTGGCCATGCCGACTTCGGTCACGCCCACGGCGTTGCGGTCGAATGTGGCGCTGGAGAAGGCCGGACCCCTCGAGCGGTAGAGGCTGCCGGTGTAGATGGGGGGCATGCGCGTCATCCCCATCATCGACATCTCCATCATGCTCATCATGTCCATGTCGCCCGCGTCGACGAGCACCGCATCGGGCATCACCAGCCACATCGGCGTGCCGTCGTGATCGTAGGTGTACCAGACGGCGAAGAGGATGTCGCCCTGGTGCGAGACGCTCACGCCCCAGCCGGGCTCTGCCGCGTTCCACCACAGGCCCGCGTAGCTCGGGGCCATGCCGTTGGCGAAGTTGATGTAGCTGTTGCCCTGGGCCCATCCGCAGACCGGGAGGAGCAGGGCGAATGCGAGGGCGAACAGGCGTTTCATCAGGTGCTCCAAGGATTCGCGACGTCGCGCGAGGCTCATTCTATTCCCGAAATCCCTCGTTCTGTCAGGGGTTTGGCTAGTGGAACAACGTCCTATTCCTCTTCCTTCTCACGCGGCGGGCTGCCGTCGAAGACCTGGTTGCGACGCCGCTGCAGCCAGGCATCGCGCAGGAAGGTATAGCGGTCGAGCGCCGCGTCGTCGAGCACGCCCTCGGCCTTGAAGAGGTTCGACCGGGTGCGCACCTTGTCCACGCCCCACCAGGTCCAGTAGGCGGTGCTGTTGTTGATCGCCCGCGAGTAGTACCACGAGGGATCGACGATGCGGGCGGGCGCGTCGCGGGCGGTGCTCGGCCCGAGGAACGGGATCACGAAATACGGTCCGGGGGCCATTCCCCACCATCCGAGCGTCTGGCCGAAATCCTCGTCGTGCTTCTCCAGCCCGAAGGGGGTCGCGACGTCCCAGAGGCCGAAGATGCCGAGCGTCGTGTTCATGAGCACGCGCATCGCGTCGCTCATCGCCTGCTTGGGCTTGCCCTGGAGGAAATTGTTGAGCGAGGTGGCGATGTCCTCGATGTTGGAATAGAAGTTGTTCACGCCCTCGCGCGCGAACTCCGGGGTCACCGCGACATAGCCCTTCGCGATCGGCTTCATCACCGCCTTGTCGAGCGCGTCGTTGAAGGCGAAGGTCTTGCGGTTGAGTCCCTCCCAGGGATCGCGCGGGTCGTTTCCGGTGGTGGCACATCCGCCGAGCGACAGCACGGCAAGCAGCAAGATCAGGGTTCGCATGGGTTCCTTTTCCTTCAGTGATGCAGGAAGCGCATCGAGAGGTCGAGCGCCTTCACGTCCTTGGTGAGCGAGCCCACCGAGATGCGATGCACGCCGGTCTCGGCGACGGCGCGCACGCTCTCGAGCGACACGCCGCCGGAAGCCTCGAGCTCGGCGCGCTCCCCGGCGATCCCGACCGCCTCGCGCATCTTCGCCAGGTCGAAGTTGTCGAGCAGCAGCAGCTTCGCGCCCGCATCGAGCGCCTCGCGCAGCTGCGCGATGGTCTCCACCTCGATCTCGACCATCACCCCCGGGGAGGCCTCGCGCAGCGCCTCGCGCAGGGCCGGAGCCACGCCGCCGGCGGCGACGATGTGGTTCTCCTTGATGAGGATGCCGTCGTGCAACCCGATGCGATGGTTGGTGCCGCCGCCTACGCGCACCGCGTACTTCTGCGCGAGCCGCAGACCCGGAAGGGTCTTGCGCGTATCGAGGATCTTCGCGCGCGTGCCCTCGATGGCGCGCACGAAGGCGCGCGTGCGGGTGGCGACGCCGGAGAGCAGCTGGGCGAAGTTGAGCGCCGTGCGCTCGGCGCTGAGCATCGCGCGCGCATTGCCCTCGAGCTCGCAGAGCGACGTGCCGGCGAGGATGTCGTCGCCGTCGCCGTGATGCCAGAAGATCTCGACGTCGGGATCGAGCTCCTCGAAGGTGCGCACGAACCACTCGGCGCCGCACAGCACGCCGTTCTCGCGGGTCATGAGGCGGGCTCGCGCCTGCCGGTCGGCCGGCACGAGGCGCGCGGTCAGGTCGCCGGTGCCGATGTCCTCGGCGAGCGCCCGCGTCACGTCCAGGGTGACGGTTTCTTCGAGGGCGTGGAAGGCGTCGGGCATCGTGGCGCGCGGTTTCGACCGAGGATAGCAGACGGGCGGAACCTCCCGCCGCATGGAAGACAGGAACGGCCGCGACTTGGTTCACTCCCCGGGCGTAGAGCGGCGGCTTCGCCCTGCGCTCCAACGCCCGCCATACTTGAACCGCCGTGGCAGCGCCACCATCTAAGGTGCAGAATCGGACCCGACGCCCATGAGAATCGACAAGCTCACCACCAAGTTCCAACAGGCGCTGGCAGACGCGCAAAGCCTGGCGCTCGCCAACGACGGCGGCTTCATCGAGCCGCAGCACCTGCTCGCCGCGCTCCTCGCCCAGGAGGACGGCGGCACCGCCTCGCTCCTGCAAAGAGCGGGCGTGGCCATCGCGCCGCTGAAGAAGGCGCTCGAGGATTCCATCCGGCGCCTGCCCAAGGTCGAGGGCACGGGCGGGGAGATCAGCGTCTCGCGCGACCTTAACAACCTCCTCAACCTCACCGACAAGGAGGCGACGAGGCGCGGCGACCAGTTCATCGCCTCAGAGCTCTTCCTGCTCGCCGCGGCGAAGGACAAGGGCGAGACCGGGCGCCTGCTCAAGCAGCATGGCGTCGACGCCAAGGCCCTCGAACAGGCGGTCGCCGCGGTGCGCGGCAACGAGACTGTCCATGACGCCGAGCAGGAGGGCGGGCGCGAGGCGCTCAAGAAATACACCATCGACCTCACCGAGCGCGCGCGCCGGGGCAAGCTCGACCCGGTCATCGGCCGCGACGAGGAAATCCGCCGCGTCGTGCAGGTGCTGCAGCGGCGCACCAAGAACAATCCGGTGCTGATCGGCGAGCCGGGCGTGGGCAAGACCGCCATCGTCGAGGGGCTCGCGCAGCGCATCGTCAACGGCGAGGTGCCCGAGGGGCTGCGCGACAAGCGCGTGCTGGCGCTCGACATGGGATTGCTCATCGCCGGAGCCAAGTATCGCGGCGAGTTCGAGGAGCGGCTGAAGAACGTCCTCAAGGAGCTCTCCCACGACCAGGGCCAGACCATCGTCTTCATCGACGAGATCCACACCATGGTCGGCGCGGGCAAGGCCGAGGGCGCGATGGACGCGGGCAACATGCTCAAGCCGGCGCTCGCGCGCGGCGAGCTGCACTGCGTCGGCGCCACCACCCTCGACGAGTACCGCAAGTACATCGAGAAGGACGCGGCGCTCGAGCGCCGCTTCCAGAAGGTGATCGTCGAGGAGCCGTCGGTCGAGGACACGATCGCGATCCTTCGCGGCCTGAAGGAAAAGTACGAGGTGCATCACGGCGTCGACATCACCGACCCGGCGATCGTCGCCGCCGCCGAGCTCTCGCAGCGCTACATCACCGACCGCTTCCTGCCCGACAAGGCGATCGACCTCATCGACGAGGCGGCCTCGCGCATCAAGATGGAGATCGACTCCAAGCCCGAGGTGATGGACCGGCTCGACCGGCGCATCATCCAGCTCAAGATCGAGCGCGAGGCGGTGAAGAAGGAGAAAGACGAGGCCTCGAGGAAGCGCCTCGCGATCATCGAGGACGAGATCAAGCGCCTCGAGAAGGAGTACGCCGACTTCGAGGAAACCCTGAAGGCGGAGAAGGCGCGCGTGCAGGGCTCGACGCACGTGAAGGAGGAGCTCGAGAAGGCCAAGCTCGCCATGGAAGAGGCGCGGCGCAAGGGCGACTGGCAGAAGATGAGCGAGCTGCAGTACGGCAAGGTTCCGCAGCTCGAGAAGCAGCTGAAGGAAGCCGAGTCGGCTCCCATCGTGGCCGCGAACAAGCTGCTGCGCACGCAGGTCGGGGTCGAGGAGATCGCCGAGGTCGTCTCGCGCGCCACGGGCATTCCGGTGTCCAAGATGATGCAGGGTGAACGCGACAAGCTGCTCCTCATGGAGGACCGCCTGCACCAGCGCGTCATCGGCCAGGACGAGGCCGTGCGCCTCGTCTCGGACGCGATCCGCCGCTCGCGCGCGGGCCTGTCGGATCCCAACAGGCCCTACGGCTCGTTCCTGTTCCTCGGGCCCACCGGGGTCGGCAAGACCGAGCTCAGCAAGGCGCTCGCCGAATTCCTGTTCGATTCCGAGGACCACCTGGTGCGCATCGACATGTCCGAGTACATGGAGAAGCACTCGGTCGCGCGCCTGATCGGCGCGCCGCCCGGCTACGTCGGGTACGAGGAGGGCGGGCACCTCACCGAGGTCGTGCGGCGCAAGCCTTATTGCGTGATCCTGTTCGACGAGATCGAGAAGGCGCACCCGGACGTGTTCAACGTGCTCCTGCAGGTGCTCGACGACGGGCGCCTCACCGACGGGCAGGGACGTACGGTGAACTTCAAGAACACCGTCCTCATCATGACCTCCAACCTCGGCTCGCAGATGATCCAGCAGATGTCGGGGCAGGACTACCAGGTCATCAAGCTCGCGGTGATGGGCGAGGTGAAGACGCATTTCCGGCCCGAATTCGTCAACCGCCTCGACGAGATCGTGGTGTTCCACGCGCTCGACGAGAAGAACATCGCGTCGATCGCGCGCGTGCAGCTGGGCAACCTCGAGAAGCGCCTCGAGTCGATGGACCTCGCGATCGAGTTTTCCGACGCGGCGGTCGCCGAGCTCGCCAAGGCGGGGTTCGACCCGGTCTACGGCGCGCGCCCCCTGAAGCGCGCGATCCAGCAGCAAGTCGAGAATCCACTCTCGAAGGCGATCCTCGAGGGCAAGTTCGCGCCCGGGGATACGATCCGGGCCGACGCGAAGGCGGGCGTCTTCAGCTTCGAGAAAGCCGCGGCGGCGAAGGCGAAGAAAGCCGCCTGAATCGCAGGCGGCGCTACAAGCCCTTCCCGCCGCAGTCCTTGAGCAGATAGTCCTCGATGTAAGTGAGCTGCTCGGCCATGATCTTGCGCGTCCACGCCGGACCATGCGCGTAGTCGGAGAGCTCATGGTAGACCACCGGCTGGCGGGCGCCCTTGGCCTTGGAGACGTACCAGTCCGATTGCTCCAAGGGCACGGTCTGGTCGCGATCGCCGTGGTAGACCATGATGGGGATCTGGAGCTTGTCGGCGCGATCGATGGGATTCAAGCCATCGACAGTCGGCGCCTGCCGTTCGCGGAAGAACGGGTTGGTGTAGAACTGCGCCCAGATCCGCTTGTGGTCGGAGACGCCGGCGCCCGCGATGGCGCACTTGTACGGCCCGTCGGGACGAACGGCCGCCGCCATCGCGGAATAGCCGCCATACGAGAACCCGAAGATGGCGATGTGGCCGCGCTGCGCGATGCCCTGCTCGATCATCCACTTCGCGCCGTCGTCCTTGTCGTCCTGCATCTTCTGCCCCCACTCGGCGTCGCCCGCCTTCCAGAGCTTGCGGCCCCACCCCTGCGAGCCCCGATACTGCGGGCGCAGCACGGCGTAGCAGCGCGAAGCCAGGAGCGGCACCCACATCGAGCCGTCGAATCCCATCACGTCGCGGGACCAGGGACCGCCATGCGGATGCACGACCGCGGGCCAGGGCGCGGGCCCGCAAAGCTCCGGATTCGGCGTGGTGACGAACCCGGGGACATCGAGGCCGTCGCGGGCCTTGTAGTAAACGAGGCGCGTCTTGCCGAGCGAAGCCGCGTCGATTTCGGGAAACTGCTTCATGAGCAGCGTGAGCTTGCCGCCGCGCAGCAGGTAGTTCTCCGGCGGGCGCGAAGCCCCGCTCACCGTAAACAACACCGCGCTGAAATCCTTCGTCCATGCGCTGAGCGAGTACGTCGCCTCCAGGTCATAGTCGAATTCGGCGCTCTCGCCGGTCGCCGGGTCCGTCACCCGCAACGGCTGGCGCCGGAGGCCGAGCGCATCGCGGATCGCCTTGTCGAGCGCCAGCGTCCTCGGTGAAGTCCATTGCACGTCGAGGCCGGAGCCGCGCGGACCGTTGTAGCTGATGCCGAGGAGATCGCCGGTGCTGCGGCTCATCACCACCCCCTCGGCATCGAAGAAGCGGTGCTTGAAGAGGATTTCCTTCTGCTTTCGCGACGGAACGTCGTACTCGTAGATGACGGACTTGTCGAGCCCGACATTGCTCATCACGAAGGCGGTGTTGGGGTCCTTGGCGAAGCCCACGATCTGGACGGCGTCGCGCTCCTTCACATACGAACGGAAGTGCTCCACCCAGTTGCCGCTGCCGGGCTCCTTGATCTCCGCAGTGATGAAGGCGCCGGTCGTATCGACATCGGCGCGCGCTCTCGCGCGAAGGTTGCCGTCGAGGTCGGTCACGTAGCCGGCGATCTTGCTGTCGGCGCGATGGATCCGCTCGGCACGATTGGTGCGGACATTCACCTTGAAGACGTCTCCGGCGGTGCCCAGATCGTCGCTGATCACCAGGATGTGGTCCGGGTCGTTCGGCAGCTCGTCGAGGATCGCGGGCTGGGTGAGGGCGCCGATCTTCTCCCCGACGCGGCTCATCGCCTGCTCCTGGGGCAGCGGCTCGCGCCAGTTCTTGCCCGCCAGGTCGGTGAGGAAGAGCTTCGTGAGGAACGTCTTGGTGAGCTTGTCGACGCGCGCGTCGAACGGCTGCCACATCGTGACCGCGAGCAGGTCGTCCTTGACGAACTGGACGCTCCTGAACTTCATTCGCGACGTGCCGAGCACCGCAGGCGGCTTGTCCATCTCGTCGGTGTTCCAAACGAGGATGACGCGCTCTTCCCCGCGGCCCTCGAGCGCTGCGAGGTGCTTGCCGTCGGGCGCGAGGGTGAAGCTCGACATCTTCGGATAAGCGGCGAGCTGCGCGATCGTGGGGGCCGAAGGTTTCGCGTGGACCGCGCCCGCGGCGAGCGCGAGCGCTACGAAGATCGATTTCCAGTGATTGAACGTTCTCGACATTGCGACCTCCCGAAAGAGAAACGCCACGTCACCGGCGTGACGTGGCGTGTCCTGCGATACCTAGAACGTGTACGAGCCGTTCACGAACCAGGTGCGGCCGACGTAGTCGAAGCCGCTGTAAAGCGCGGCGTTGCCGCGGCGGTTGGCGAAACCCTGCGAGATGGGCGGCGGCTCCTTGTCGGTGATGTTGCGCGCGCCCACGATGACCAGCCACTTGTCGGCCTTGTACTGTATCGAAAGGCTGTGCAGGAGGTAGCTCGGCGTGTCCATCTTGTAGGTGCTGGTCGCCGGATCCTCACCGTAGAAGCCGTAGCTCGACATCTTGTCGGTCCATTCCAGGCCGTACCGAAGCCTCCACTCCTTCCACGTGTAGTTGAAGTCGAAGACGCCCGTCAACCTCGGATTGCCGATGGTGTTGTTGAAGGTGACCAGCGGGTCGGTCGGGAAGAGCTTGTTGGACTGGTTGGTGTAATTCGTGATGGTGGCATTGCCGCGAAACACGCCCGGTCCGATGTTGCGGACATAACGCACGGTGTATTCGAGGCCCTTCACCACGTTGGTCGACACGTTCACGTAGCTGTTGTTGACCGTGAGCGCGCGGTTGGTGCCCGCCGGGGCGCGCGTAATGAGCCGGCAGTACTGCGAGGCGAAGCTCGCCTGCGCGTAGCAAAGGCTCAGGATGTTGCCCGTGCCGATGCGGCTGACCCCGTTATCCACCTGGATGTCGTAGTAGTCGACGGCGAATGAGAAATCGCCCCAGCCCGTCGGCAACTCGGGCTGGAAGATGACGCCGAACGTCTTGTTCTTGGAAGTCTCGGCCTTGAGGCCGGCGTCGTGTCCTCCGAGGGTGACGCTCGCGATGCTCGAGGTCGCATTGAAGTTGGTGGGCAGGCCTTCGGCCGCGCAGTTGCGCGCGCGGGCCGAGGTCGGGTCGAGGGCGCCGTAGTTGTTGCAAGGATCGCCCGCCGCGGCCAGGAACCCGGTCGTCCCGCCGACGTACTGCTCGAAGAGGGCCGGGGCGCGATACGACGTACCCTGCGCTGCGCGGAAGGTCACCGCGCGGATCGGGGTATACAGGGCTCCGATCTTGTACGTCTGGTCGGCGCCGTAGGACTTGTAGTCCGTGTGGCGCCCGGAGAGGTTGACCGTGAGTTCCTCCGCCCCGGCCATCCCCTTGAGGATCGGCACTTCGGCCTCGCCGTAGGCCTCCCAGACGGAGTCCTTGCCGCGCGTAACGGCGGCCGACGTGAAGTTATAGAGGTTGGCGGCCTGCATGTCGGCCGATGGCGTGTCGTCGATCTCCGCGCGGCGGTATTCGAAGCCGGCCGCCCCACGGATATCGCCGTGCTGCATCGGGAACAGCGTCCCGCTCGTGTTGAGGGTGGTGGTGGTTTCCTTGTATTTCGTCTTGCCGACGGTGTTGGTGTAAACGTAGTCCATCCACGCCTGCGGGAGCGCACCGCCGAGAAGGGCGGGCGTGAGCGCCGGCGCGGCGACGCAGCCGGTGGCGGCGGTGTTTCGGCAAGAGAAGGTGCCGCTCGCGTTCTGCACGACATCGAGGCTGTTCGCAACGCGGTCCGTGAGGAACACCTCGAACCCGTAGCTGGCATTGGAGTAGGAATACGTGACGACGCCGTCATACTTCCAGTCGCCGAAGGGCAGGTTGCCCTTCAGGCCGCCGAGGACCTTCGTGTAGTCCAGGTCCTGCGAGCTCTTGTAGTTCCCGGCCCCGACGAAGGCGCGGTACTGGATCGGCCCGGGAGCGATCGCGGTTGCCGCAGCCTGGAAGTTGCCGAAACCGCTCAGGCTGGCGGGAATCAGCGGGTTGCCCCGAGCATAGTCGAGCGTCAGCTGGCGGAACCCGATCTGGTTGGACTCGCGACGGCTCAAGAGCGCCTCGCCATAGACCTCCGCCTGGCCGAGGATGCCGATGTCATACCCGCCCTGGAAGTACCCCGTCGTCACCCGGGCCGGCGAGACCAGGCTGTTGTTAAAGATCCGCGAATCGAGCGTATCGCGGACGTTGAGGTTGTTGGTGCCGCCGCCCACGCCCTCGAAGCCGGGCAGGCCCGTCGTGATGGCGGAGTTGGGACGCCAACGGTTGAACGCGGTACCGACCGAGCCCGCCGCACCGGTCCCCGTGATCGTGGCCGTGCCCAGGGTGTTGATGGTGACCCCGTCGTTGCCGGTGCCCGTGATGCTGTAGCACTTGGGCTGGCCGGTTCTCGGATCGACGAAATCGGCGCTGCCCCAGGCGCCCACGACGCCGTTGACGCTCGTGCGTCGATAGTCGGTCTGGCAGGCCATCCAGTCGCGGTCACCCCACTTGAGGTCCTTGCGGTCGTAGACCTCGACCGATCCACTGAGGTAGCCCTTGTCCGCGACGAGTCCGAAGGTGGCCGACAGGCGGGTCTCCTCGCCGCCGCTGTGCTCCGGGACGTTGTATTGCGCTTCGAGCGTGACCCCCTTGATGTTCTTTTTCGTGATCACGTTGATGACGCCCGCGATGGCGTCCGAGCCGTAGATCGACGAGGCGCCATCCTTCAGGATCTCGATCCGGTCGACCACGGCGGTCGGAAGCACGTTCAAGTCGGCCGCGCCCACAGAGCCGCGCGTGCCCGCAGGGGCGATGCGCCGGCCATTGAGCAGGATCAGCGTGCGGGTCGCCCCAAGCCCGCGGAGCGCGATCGTGTTGGCTCCCGGGCCGCCGTCGGTCACGAAGCCCCCGAAGGCGTTGTTGATCTGTCCCCCGCCGGTCGTGACCGCGTTGCTCTGCAACGCCGCGGTTGTCGAGCTGAAACCCGACATCAGGGTCTCTTCGCGCGTGATCACGGTGATGGGCGAGGTCGAGTTGAAGGTGTCGCGCTGGATGCGCGAGCCCGTGACGGTGATTCTCTCGCTGGCCGCGGCGGCCGACTCGAGCGACACCCGGGAATCGACACCCGCGGCGACGACGACGTCTTTCGACACGCCTTCGGCGGTGACCTTGTAGGCGCCTGCCGGAAGCTTGGAGAAGGTGAACGAGCCGTCGGGCCTGGCCTGGGTCTGGCTCGACTGACCGGACGGGCCGGTCAGGGTAACCGTCGCTCCGCCATGGGCCCTTCCCACGATGTTCCCGTCGGCGGATTGTGCGTATGCCGCTCCCGAAAGGCACAAGCCCAGGGCGAGCGCGATCGCGGTGCGCCGCAAGGATGCCGCTGCCTTGTTTCCATTCATATGATTCTTCTCCCTTTATCGTTATGAATGCCTGCCGGGACATTGAGGCCGGCGCCCGGTCGAGCCCCTCCGTTGCGGCCCGAATGGCGCAGAGTTTACCCAACAATTAGAAAAGATCAGAAACGAAATGCCGTAGTGTTGCGCCGGCGCCTCACCACACCCGGCAGCGCTTCTCCGGCGCCATCGGCTGGCCGGGCCTGCACGAGAACGCCTTCTCGAACTCCGGCATGTTCACTACCAGCCCGTTGACGCGGTACTTGCCGGGCGAGTGCGGGTCGGTCAGGGCCTTGACCCGCAGGTTCTCGGGTCGATCGTTCTCGCACGCCCACTGCGCGTAGCCGACGAAGAAGCGCTGCTCGGGCGCCAGGCCGTCGCGCGAGTCGGCAGGCTTGGCGGCGGCCTCGACCTTCCACGCCATCCACGCGAGGATCAGGCCGCCCAAATCCGCAATGTCTTCGCCGAGCGTGAGCTTGCTGTTGATCTTGATGTCGTCGACGATGGTGTACTGCGCATACTGGTCGACGATGCACTGCGCGCGCTCCTTGTAGGCCGCATCGTCTTCCTTCGCCCACCAGTCCTTGAGGTTGCCCGCGGCGTCGAACTGGCGCCCGCGGTCGTCGAACCCGTGCGTGAGCTCGTGCCCGATGGTGCCACCGGTGTTGCCATAGTTGGGCGCGTCATCCATGCGCGAGTCGAAGAGCGGCGGCTGCAGCACGCCGGCGGGGAAGTTGATGGTGTTGAGCTGCGGGCTGTAGTAGGCGTTGACGGTGGGCGGGGTCATGCGCCACTCGGCGCGATCGACCGGCTTGCCGATCTTGGCGAGCTCGCGGCGCATCTCGAAGCGCCCCGCGCGCACCACGTTGCCGAATAAGTCGTGGCGGCTGATGGTGACCGCGCCGTAGTCGCGCCATTTCTCGGGGTAGCCGATCTTGTTGACGATGGTGGCGAGCTTCTGCAGCGCGCGCCGCTTCGTCTCCGGCCCCATCCAGTCGAGCTCCTCGATGTCCTTGCGCATGGCCTCCTCGATGCCCCGCGTGAGGTGCAGCGTGCGCGCCTTGAGCTCGGGGCCGAAGGTGCGGCGAACGAATTCCTCGCCTAGCGCCTCGCCGAGTTGGCTGTCGACCAGCGACACGCAGCGTTTCCAACGCGGGCGCAGCTCCTTCACGCCGCGCAGCGTGCGGCTGAAGAAGGCGAAGTTTTCATTGACGAAAGCGTTCGACAGGTAAGGAGAGGCTGAGCGCGCGTAGTGCCATCGCAGGTACGTCTTCGCGTCGTCGAGGGGCATCAGGCGCAGCTGCCTCTGCAGCTCCTGGTAGAACTCGGGTTCGGTGACGTTGAAGACGTTGAGGCGCGGCAGGCCGGAGGCGTGCAGATAGGCGTCCCAGTCGAACTCGGGGGTGAGCCCGCGCAGGCCCTTCATGTCCATCTTGTGGAAGATCTTGTACGGATCGCGCCGGTCGGTGCGCGTGAGCGACGCCTTCGCCAGCGCGGTCTCGATCTCGAGGATCCTCGCGGCTTCGCGGCGCGCGGCATCGGGCGCGTCGCCCAGCAGCTCCATCGTGCGAGCGACGTGCTCGACGAACTTGGCGCGTATCTCCTTCGACTTGTCGTCGTCGCGCGTGTAGTAGTCGCGGTCCGGAAGCGACAGGCCCCCGACCTCCGCCCACGCGATGACGCGCGTCGAGTCGGCGAAGTCCTGGTTGGATCGTAGGCGGAAGAAGCCCTCGGATCCGCCCAGGTGCAGCTCGGCGAGCACTGCGGGCAGCTCCTGCTTCGACTTCATCGCCTGGATGCGCGCGAGGAACGGCTTCATCGGCCGCTCTCCCATGCCCTCGACCGCCTGCTCGTCCATGCAGGCGGCGAAGTAGTCGCCGATCTTCTGCTGCGTGGCGTTTCGCCCCGAGGCGTTGCGCGCCAGGCCGTCGAGGATGCCCCAAAGGAAGCGCTGGTTGTCCTGGAAGAGCTTGCCGTAGACGGCCCAGCGCGGCTGGTCCGCGGGGATGGGATTGTTCTTCATCCATCCGCCGCAGCTGTACTGGTAGAAGTCGACGCACGGATCGGCGGTCGCATCCATCGCGCTCACGTCGAGGCCCGGAGTGTAAGGAAAGGAGGTGAGCGGCGTCTCGCCGGAACTTGCGGGCGAGGGGCCAAGGGCGAGGGCGAGCACGGCGGCGGAGAGCTTGCGCATCGGCGGGTCCCGCGAAAAAAACGCGAGTCTAGCGGATTTGCGCCGTTCGCCTCGGATCGAGGGCCTGAACCCGGCCGTATAATCCGCGCTTCCCCCGAGAGGAACCCGCCATGAGCAAATTATTCGCCCTTTCCCTGCTGGCGTTCTCGATGGTCGCGCCGGCGCACGCCTCGGTGGTCCTGAAGGAAGTGACCTACAAGGACGGCGACACGGCGCTCAAGGGATTCATCGCCTACGACGACTCGGTCAAGGGAAAGCGCCCGGGCGTGATCGTGGTCCACGAGTGGTGGGGCATCACCAAGCACGTGAAGGACTACGCGCGCGAGCTCGCCACGAAGGGCTACACGGCGCTCGCCGTGGACATGTACGGCGACGGCAAGACCGCGGACGAGCCCAAGCTCGCCGGCGAGCTCTCCGGCGCGGTGTACAAAGCGCCCGCGGTGATGAAATCGCGCTTCGACGCCGGGCGCTCTTTCCTCGCTTCCCAGCCGACGGTCGATGCCTCGCGCATCGGCGCGATCGGTTTTTGCTTCGGTGGCGGCGTGGTGCTCGAGATGGCGCGCCGCGGCGAGGACTTGAAAGGGGTGGCGAGCTTTCACGGTAGCCTCGGCACGCAGGCGCCCGCCAAGCCCGGCGACGTGAAGGCCAAGGTGCTGGTGCTCAACGGCGCCGCGGATCCGTTCGTCAAGCCCGAGGCGGTCGCGGCCTTCAAGAAGGAGTTCGACGCGGCAAAGGTCGACTACAAGTTCATCGACTACCCGGGCGCGGTGCACGCGTTCACCAATCCCGAGGCGACCGAGAAGGGCAAGAAATTCAACCTGCCGCTCGCCTACGACGAGAAGGCGGACAAGGCGTCGAAGGCGGAGATGCTCAAGTTCTTCGGCGAGTACCTCGCCAAGCGCTGAGGCCGGGTCGCCGATCGAGGCGCAACTCGGCGGCGCCTCCGCCGCCGGGGACCGGACCTATCCCGCGGCCTTGGGATCCGGGCCGAACCTGTTGTCGCCCGCCGTGCCCGGCAACAGCGCGAAGACCAGCAGGACGATCACACCGATGAACGGGACGAAAGCGATGAGCAGCCACCACCCGCTGCGATCGATGTCGTGCATTCGCCGCACGCCCACCGCGATCGAGGGAATGAGCAGCGCCAATCCATAGATGATCGACAGGATGCCCATGGTCCCGACCGCCACGTCGACGGCCGAGAGCACCATTGAGGCGATGAGGTTGAACAGAAAGAAGAACCAATACTCCTTGCGGCGCGCGCGCCCGGAAAAGACGGCGTATTTCTTCAGTGCCTGCAGGTACCAGTTCATGCAGCCTCCCGTTGTCGGCAGCTGTTATGGAAATTTGATGCTGCGCTGCGACGCTACGCCTTCGCCGCACCGGTCGCAAGGAGGCTTCAGGGTCGTGGGCGCCGCCCGGCCTTCTTCTTGGGCGCGTCGAGCGTGATCCAGGCCGGCGCGTGGTCGCTCGCCTTCTCGAGGCCACGCACCCAGGTGTCGACGCCCGCATCGGCAAGGCGCGGCGCCAGCTCGGGGCTGAGGAGCAGGTGGTCGATGCGCAGCCCCGCGTTGCGCTCCCAGTGCTGCCGGAAGTAATCCCAGAAGGTATAGATCGGCTGCTCGGGATGCTTCGCGCGCAGCGCGTCGGTCCATCCCTGCTCGAGGAGGCGCCGGTAGCGCTCGCGGCTCTGCGGCTGGAGCAGGGCGTCCTTCTTCCATGAGCGCGTGTTGTAGATGTCGAAGTCGGTCGGCACGACGTTGAAATCCCCGGCGAGGATGACCGGGCGCTTCGTGTCGAGGAGGGAGCGCGCGTGCTCGATCAGTCGATCGAACCAGCGCAGCTTGTAGTCGAACTTGGGCCCGGGCTGCGGATTGCCGTTGGGCAGGTAAAGGCATGCGACGAGAATGTCCCCGACCGTCGCCTCCAGGTAACGGCTGTGGTCGTCGGCGGGATCGCCCGGAAGGTCGCGCCGCACTTCAACCGGATCGGCGCCGCGTGCGAGGATCGCGACGCCATTCCACGACAGCTGGCCGCGCCAGATGGCGCCGTAGCCGGCCTTGCGCAGTGCCGCCGCCGGGAATGCCCGATCGATTCCCTTGAGCTCCTGCAGGCAGGCGACGTCGGGCGATTCCTTCTCCAGCCACAGCAGCAGGTGCGGCAGGCGCGAGCCGATGCCGTTCACGTTGAAGGTCGCGATCTTCATTTCGCGAGGCGCCGGTATTGCGCCATGTGCCGCAGCGCTTCCCTCGGCCGGCGCAAGCGCTCGTAGATCAGCGCCAGGTTGTAGTGGCAGTCCGCGAGCTCCGGATTGATGCGCAGCGCCGCCTCATAGGCCTGGAGAGCGTCGTAGCGGTGGCTCATATCCTCGAACAGGACGCCGAGGTTGAACAGCAGCACCGGATCGCTGCCGCAGGTTCGCAGCGCGTCGCGGTACGCCTGCTCGGCCTTCGCGAGGCGGCCCGTCTCGTGGAGCAGGCGGCCGAGGTTGATACGTGCGTCCAGGCGCGACGGGTCGGCGGCGATGGTGCGCTCGTAGGCCTCGATCGCGGCCTCGGGGTTGGCTTCCTCGAACGCCACGCCGCGGCCGTACCACGCCTCGGCGTCGTCGGCCGTGGGCGCCGGTGTCTCGTGGCGCACGACCTTGAGCGAATCGTTGGCTGGATCGCCCTCGAATTCGAGCAGGTATTGACCCGACTCGGCCTGCCAGCGGCTCGCGCCTTCGCGCACCACCACGCGGTCGCCGACGGCGCCGATGCTCAGACCCGAAAGCGGCATGCTCTCGGGCAGCAGGCGGCGCAACTCCCTGAGCGAGCGCGTGATGCGACGCTGCGGCACCTGCGCGTCGGCGAGCGCCTGGGCGGTGCGCAGCAGGATCAGGTCCTGGAAGGAGAACATCCACGTGCTGCGCGGGCCACGCGCCGGCTTCACGAATCCGGCGGCGACGAAGGCGCGGATGGCGCTGCGCGGCAGGCGCAGCAACCTCTCGACGTCGTGGACGCCGTACGGGTGCATGAAGCGCGAAGCCCTTTTCGGGAACTAGGCCTTGGCCCTCTTTCGCGCGGGCGTGGCCGGCTCGGCCTGCGTCACGCGCTTGGGTCCCTTGCGGGTCGCGGCCTGCGCTCCGGCCTTCTGCGCTTCCTTCGCCTTGGCCGGGATGCCGCCCTTCCTCTCGAGGCTCGCGCGCAGCGCCTCCATCAGGTCGATCACCTGCGCTCCGCCCGCGGGCTCCTCGGTCATGGTGATCTCCTGGCCCTCGACCTTCTTCTGGATGGCGGTCTCGATGCGCGCCTTCACGTCATCCTTGTAGGCGGCGGGATCGAATTTCTCCGAGGCCTGCGCCTCGATCAATTGCTGCGCGAGCTTGAGCTCCGCGGGCTTGACCTCGGTCTGCGGAATCTCGATCTCCTTGATGGAGCGCACTTCGTCGGCGTAGAGCAGCTGCTGCATGACGAGGCCGTCCTCGACCGGGCGGATCATGACGATGTACTGCTTGCCGCGAGCCGCCCAGCGCCCGAGGGCGCAGCGGTCCGATTCGTACAGCGCCTTCCTCAGCAGGGCGTACGGCTTGGCGCCGCCCTTGTCGGGCGCGAGGTAGTACGCCTTGTCGAAGTACACCGGGTCGATCGACTCGATCGGCACGAACTCGGTGATCTCGGCCATGTGCGTGCCGGCTTCCTCCATCGCCTTGAGCTCTTCGGGCGTGAAGACGACGTACTGGTCCTTGGAGAATTCATAGCCCTTGACGATATCCTCGCGCGCGACGGGGATCTCCTCCTTCACGCAAAGCAGTTGCTGCTTCACGCGTGAGCCGCACGTCTTGTGCAGCATGTTGAAGGAGATCGCGCGGCTCGCCTCGGTGGCGGAGAAGAGCTTCACGGGGATCGACACGAGCCCAAACGAGACAGTCAACGACGCAATCGATCGTGCAGCCATGGTGCAGCCTCCTCAAATGGTGCCAAGTCGCCGGGTAACGCGGGAATTTCCCATTGTAGTTCAGGCCCCTACCGCTTGCAATGGATGCAGTTTCTGAGGTTCAGGACGCTTGCTTTCGCCTTTTGGAAGAGGGCGCGGGAGGCGATTGGGTTCCCTTGAGCGCCTTTTCCAGGTCCTGCTTCTTCTCCAGAGCATCGTGCCAGCGGTCGCCGATCCCGGCGAGGCGCTCGGCGGCATTGGTGATGCGAAAGTCGAGGGGGTGGGCCTTGGCGAGCTCTTCCCAGGTGAGCGGCATCGAAACCGGCGCGCCGGGCGCGCCGCGCGGCGAATACGCGACGTTAAGCGTCTTGCCGCGCACGTTCATGTTGTAGTCCATGAAGATCTTTCCGGTGCGCTTCGGGATGCTCCATTCGAGCGTGATGTCCTTCGGATGCAGCCGCATCAAGTGCCGGCCGACCAGCTCGGAGACGTGGCGCGCGGCGTCGAAATCGATGGTGCGCCGGATCGGCACGAAGACGTGCAGCCCGGTCTTGCCGGAAGTCTTGACGATCGGCTCGAGCGACATGCCCTGGAGCAACTCGCGCAGCCAGAAGGCGACCTCCTTGCCCTTTTCGAACGCAACTGTGTTGAGCTCCGGTTCCTGGCCCTTGCCCTCCTTGCCCGAGTAGATGTACGGATCGAGGTCGAACACGACGTAGTCGGGGTAGTTGAGCACCGAAGCCTCGAGGGATTCGAGCGAGCCTGCGAAATCCGTGCTCTTCGAGAGCGCGTCGGGGCCCACGCGCGAGCGCGAGTGCCAGACGTGGAACTCGAGCGTGCCGGACTGCGCGAGCCACAGCAGCGTCGGCAGGTTGTTGCACACGAGGTAGTCGTGCTCCTCGTCCTTGCTTCCCGAGAACACCGTGATGGTGTCGACGAAGGGCGGCCGTTCCTGGTCCCAGTGCTTCTGGAAAAAGCGCTGCCCGCGGATGCCGTCGGGCATGCGGATCATGGTGAGCGGACGGTCGGCGAGGTGGGGAATGATGAGGGGCGAGACCTGTGCGAAGTAGCGCAGCAGGTCGCGCTTGGTGAGGGCCGGCTGCTGCAGGGCGGGGTCCGCCGGCCAGTACACGCGATCGAGGTGAGTGAGCTTGATGCGCTGCGGGCCCACCGCGAGCGTGAAATCGTTCTTCTTGGTTTCGAGTTGCGCGAGGACCTCGTCGATCGACGTGTCACCCCGGCGCAGGCCGGGGCCCAATGCCTCGTCCGCCCGATTGGGCCCGGGACGATCGCCGCCGGTGCGGCGTCCGGGGCGACGAACTGATTTCGGATCGATATCGTCGCGCAGCCGCAGGAATACCGGCGCGCGAAGGTGCTCGTCATCAGTCCAGCTGTGGAAGGCTACCTCGGCGACGACGCGAGGCTCGACCCAGACGGTCGGCGCGTTGAGCTCGGGCGTCTCGTCGAACGGGCACGTTTCGCGGCGTAGCTTCTCGAGGCGAGCCTTGACCTCCTTCAGCGTGCGCTCGTCGAATCCCGAGCCGACGTGCGATGCGTGGCGCAGCTTTCCCTTGTCCCAGTAGCCGACCAGGATCGCTCCCAGCGGCGAGCGCGACCCCTTGCCGCGCGTGTAGCCGCCGATCACGAAGTCCCCGGTGGTCGTGGGTTTGACCTTGAGCCACGACTGCGAGCGGCGGCCGGCCTCGTAGCGGCTGTCCTTGCGCTTGCCGATCACGCCCTCGAAGCCGGTTGCGAGCGCCGCGGCGTTGAGCTCGACGCCGTCGTCGGAGGAATGCACCAGCTGCACCAGCGGCGAGGGGAGCAGGCATTGCGCGAGATATCGCCGCCGGTCGCGGTAAGGCGCGTCTCGCAGGTCGATGCCGGCGAAGTAGAGCAGGTCGAAGGCGAAGAAGGCGACCGGCGAGGCGAGATCGGCGGCGGCGATCTCGCGTTCGGTCTTGAGCTGGGCGCGCTGCTGCATCGCCGCGAACGACGGGCGCCCCGAGGCGTCGAAGGCGACGATCTCGCCATCGAGAACCATGCCGTCAACGCCCTGCTTGCCGAGCTCGGCGGCGAGCCCCGGAAAGTCGCCGGCGAGCTCGAGGCCGCGGCGCGAGCGAAGCTTCACCCCTTGCGCGTCGATGAAGGCGAGAACGCGATAGCCGTCGAGCTTGGGTTCCCATGCCCACCCTTCGCGCACGAACGGCGCGTCGCCCGATTCGGCGAGCATCGGCGCGAGCTTGGCGGGCATCGGAACCTCTTTGCCCGCAGGCACGAGGCGCTGCGCCGGCATGCGATGCGCGGGAACGACCTTCATGTCCGCGACCGTCGCGCCGGAAAGGACCGAACGATCCCGGGCGGCCACGTCGCCGGTCCCTTCGAATCGATCCTTGTGCTTGATGAGGAGCCACGCCTCCTTGGTCTTCACCAGGGCGAAGGAACCCTTGAGCTTCTCGCCGCGAAGCTGGATGCTCAACTTGCCGCTGGCGAGCCCTTCGCGGACCTCGCGCTCGGCGCGCGCGCGGTCGTGGAACCACGTGCCGCCCTCATCGGGCGAATAGACGCCGCAGTCCCAGACGATGACCTCGCCCGAGCCGTACTGCCCCGGCGGGATCACGCCTTCGAAGGAGCCGTAGTCGAAGGGATGGTCCTCGGTCGGCATGGCGAGCCGCTTTTCGCTACGATCGAGCGATGGACCCTTGGGAACCGCCCACGACTTGAGGACGCCGTCCAATTCGAGGCGGAAATCGTAGTGCAGCCTCGTGGCGCGATGCTGCTGCACCACGAAGAGGAGCGGGCCCGCGTCGCGCTTGGGCGTCGAGGGCGCCGGCTCGGGCGTCTTCGCGAACGTTCGCTTGGCCGAGTAGTCGCTCAGCGGATTGCTTTTCGCCATTCCGGGATTCTAGGGGCAAGAGAGGACGGGCACTGAGATGAAGCTCCTCGCCGGTGCGAGCGGATATTCGTTCAAGGAATGGAAGGGCGATTTCTACCCCGAAAAGATCAAGCCCGAGGAGATGCTCGCTTTCTATTCCGGGCGCCTGCCGACGGTCGAGATCAACAATACCTTCTACCGAATGCCGAAGACCTCGGTGCTGGAGAACTGGGCCGCGACCACGCCCGCCGCCTTCCGTTTCTCGATCAAGGCCTCGCGGCGCATCACGCACATGGCGCGGCTCAAGCCCGACAGCGCCGCCGATTCCGTCGGCTACCTCTACAAGAACCTCGCCGCGCTCGGCGACAAGAAGGGCGCAGTGCTCTTCCAGCTGCCGCCGAACTTCAAGAAGGACTTGCCGCGCCTCGCCGAGTTCCTGAAGCTGCTGCCCGCGGGACACGGCGCGGCGTTCGAATTCCGCAACGAATCCTGGTTCGCCGACGACGTGTACGAGGCGTTGCGCTCGGCCGGCGCCGCCCTTTGCCTTTCGGAGCGCGAGGACAACGCGCCGCCACCGCTCGTGGAGACCGCGCCCTGGGGCTACGTCCGGTTGCGCCTCGAGACCTATTCCGATGCCGAGCTCGGGAAGTGGGCCGAGCGGCTCGCGGCCACGAAGTGGCGCGAGATCTACGCCTACTTCATGCACGAGCCCACGGCGCCAGCGTATGCCCGCGCGTTGATGGAGCACGCTTCCGGGCGATGACGCGCGCCGCTGCAACGCCCATTGCGTTCGACGTCGCGGACGAGGGCCGTGTCTCGGGACTGGTCGACTCGCCCGCGGCTCCGCGCGCCTGCTACGTCTTCGCGCACGGCGCGGGCGCGGGAATGAATCACCCGTTCATGGTAGCGGTCGCGCAAGGACTCGCCGAGCGCGGCGTCGCGACGTTGCGCTTCCAGTTTCCGTACATGGAGCGCGGCTCGAAGCGGCCCGACCCGCCGCCGCGTGCGCAAGCCGCGGTGCGTGCCGCGGCGGCGGAAGCCGCGCGACTGTTTCCCGGCGTCGCGCTCTTCGCGGGCGGCAAGTCGTTCGGGGGCCGCATGACCTCGCAAGCGCAGGCCGCCTCGCCGCTGGGCGGCGTGCGCGGCCTGGTATTCCTCGGTTTCCCGCTGCATCCACCGGGCAAGCCATCGGATGAGCGCGCGCAGCACCTTTTCGACGTGCGCATCCCGATGCTCTTCCTTCAGGGCGCGCGCGACGACTTCGCGCAATTGGAGCTCCTGCAACCGCTGGTCGAGCGGCTCGGCAAGGCTGCGACCCTGCAGCTTTTCGCGGACGCCGACCATTCGTTTCACGTTCCGGCGCGGGTCGCCGGCGGCGATGCGGGCGTTCGCGCAGGCCTCCTCGACGCCATGGCGAGGTGGCTGGAACGAGCTTGAAACGGCCGAGTCAGACCTCATTGTGGGGATATGACCTGCGAGCGAGACCGGACCGGCCACCATGTCGCGACACGCTGACCCGAACGACTGGATGTGGGCGCAGGCCTGCGATTTCATCGCGCAGGCCGAGCGCATGCATCGCCAATTCTTCCGCCTCGGGACTTCGGCCGCCGCGCAGGCGTCGTGGGAGCCGCCCGCGGACGTCTTCGAAGATGAGGCCGAGGTGATGATCGTCGTCGCCCTGCCGGGGGTCGCTCCCGATCGTGTGCAGGTCGCCGAGGAAGCGGGAGCCCTCGTCGTTCGCGCCGAGCGGGCGCCGCCTTTCGCGAGCCGGCGCCAGGCCGTGCGCCAGCTGGAGATTCCCTACGGATATTTCGAGCGCCGCATCGCACTTCCGGCGCAAGCGCTCGAGCTCGCCTCGCAGCAGCTCGACCGCGGCTGCCTGGTCCTGCGACTGCTGAAGAAGGGCTAGAGGAGCATGGACGAAATGTCGAACATCCAGCCATACCCGTTGTCCGCCGACGCGGGCGCCAATAGCGAAACGCCCACGGCGCAGGCGGCACCGCACGCCGAGGGCGCGTCGCGCGCGCTCCCGCCCGACGCGATGATCGTGATGCCGGTGCGCAATGTCGTTCTCTTTCCCGGCATCGTAATTCCGCTCGGCATCGGCCGCGAGCGCTCGCGCGCCGCCGTCCAGGAGGCAGTGCGCCTCGAGCGCCCCATCGGCATCCTGCTGCAGAACCAGCCCGAAACCGAGGAACCGGGGCCGGGCGAGCTGCACTGGGTCGGCACCAGCGCGAGCGTGTTGCGCTACATCACCGCGCCCGACGGCTCGCACCATGCGATCTGCAAGGGCCTGCAGCGTTTCCGCGTGCTGCAGTTCCTCGACGGCTGGCCGTTCACGGTCGCGCAGGTGCAGCTCATCGAAGATGCGGCGGCGGTCGACCCCGAAGTCGAGGGCCGTGCGCACGCGTTGAAGCAACGCGCCGCCGAGATCGTGAAGATGATGCCGCAGGTGCCCGACGAGATCTCGAACGCGTTTCTCGCGCTCGAGACGCCGGGCCAGCTCGCCGACTTCATCGCCGGGATGATGGACATCTCGCCGCAGGAAAAGCAGGCCCTGCTCGAGACCTTCGATCTCAGGTCGCGCCTCGACAAGGTGCTCGAGCTCCTCTCCAAGCGCCTCGAGGTCCTCAAGGTGTCGCGCGACATCGAGGAGAGGACGCGCGAATCGATCGGCGAGGCCAATCGCAAGCACCTGCTGCGCGAGCAGATGCGCGCCATCCAGAAGGAGCTGGGCGAGGACGAGGAGGGCGCGGTCGAGGCCGCCGAGCTCGACAAGGCGATCACCGAGGCCGGGATGCCCGCGGAAGTCGAGAAGCACGCGCGCAAGGAATTGAAGCGCCTCGAGCGCATGCCCGAGGCGATGGGCGAGGGCGCGATGATCCGCACCTACCTCGAATGGCTCACCGAGCTGCCGTGGAAGACCGAGCCCGAGCCGCCGATCGACATCGCCGAAGCGCGTCGCACGCTCGATGACGACCACTATGGCCTCGACAAGATCAAGCGGCGAATCCTCGAGTACCTCGCCGTGCGCAAGCTCAACCCGGCGGGACGCTCGCCGATCCTGTGCTTCGTCGGCCCGCCCGGCGTCGGCAAGACCTCGCTCGGCCAGAGCATCGCGCGCTCCACGGGGCGCAAGTTCGCGCGCGTGAGCCTGGGCGGCACGCACGACGAGGCCGAGATCCGCGGGCACCGCCGCACCTACGTCGGCTCGCTGCCGGGCAATATCATCCAGGCGCTGCGCAAGGCAGGCACGCGCAACGTCGTGATGATGCTCGACGAGATCGACAAGCTCGGCGCGGGGGGCTTTCACGGCGACCCGGCCTCGGCGTTGCTCGAAGTCCTCGATCCCGAGCAGAACTCCACGTTCCGCGACAACTACCTCGGCGTGCCTTTCGACCTGTCGCGCGTGATGTTCATCTGCACCGCGAACGTGCTCGACACGATCCCGGGGCCGCTGCGTGACCGCATGGAAGTGATCCAGCTTCCGGGCTACACGGCGCAGGAGAAGCTGCAGATCGCGCGCCGCTACCTGGTGCCGCGCCAGCTCGCCGCGGTCGGCCTCACCCCCGAGCGCGTGGCGATCGACGATGGGTCGTTGATGGCCATCATCGACGACTACACGCGCGAGGCGGGCGTGCGCAACCTCGAGCGCGAGATCGGCAATGTCTTCCGGCACGCCGCGATGCGCGTCGCCGAAGGCGGCGCCGAGGAAGCGCGCATCGATGCGAATTCTCTACAGGCGATCCTCGGGCCGCGCAAGTTCGAGGCCGAGGTCGCGATGCGCGCGTCCGTCCCGGGAGTGGCGACCGGGCTTGCCTGGACGCCGGTGGGAGGCGACATCCTCTTCATCGAGGCCGCACGCATGCCCGGCAACGGCAAGCTGATCCTCACCGGCCAGCTCGGCGACGTCATGAAGGAAAGCGCGCAGGCCGCGCTGTCGCTGGTGAAGGCGCGCTCGCGCAGCCTCGGCGTCGCGGCCGAGACGCTCGACAAGTCCGACATCCACGTGCACGTGCCGGCGGGCGCTACGCCCAAGGACGGGCCGAGCGCCGGCGTGGCGATGTTCGTCGCGCTGTCGTCCTTGCTCACTTCGCGCCCGGTGCGCAGCGATGTCGCCATGACCGGCGAGATCAGCCTGCGCGGGCTGGTGCTGCCCATCGGCGGAGTCAAGGAGAAGGTGCTGGCGGCATTGCGCGCGGGGATCAAGACCGTGATGCTGCCGGAACGCAACCGCCGCGACCTCGACGAGATTCCCGCGGACGTACGCAGCCAGCTGCAGCTCGTGTGGGTGAGCGACGTCGACCAGGCGCTTGCCACGGCCTTGTCGCCCCTTCCAACGGCGGCCGCCGCGTAGCCTGGCGCGGGCGCCCGCGCGAGCGTGCAAGAATGGCGCATGGATGAGGCGCGCGTCACGAAGACCGAGGTCGGGCCGCTCGTCGATCGCATCTATCGCGACGAATCGCGGCGCGTCCTCGCCACGCTGATACGCCTGCTCGGGGACTTCGACATCGCCGAGGAAGCCGTCCACGAGGCGTTCGTGGCCGCGGTCGAGCAGTGGCCGACCGAGGGCGTGCCCGGCAACCCGCGGGCCTGGCTGGTCTCGACCGGGCGCTTCAAGGCGATCGACCGCATTCGCCGGCGCGCGAAGTACGACGTGTCGCTCGAGGACGTCGCGGAGCAGGTCGAGTCGCTCGCCGACAACTCGTCGGCGGACGAGCGCGAAGGCGTCGAGGACGACCGCCTGCGCCTCATCTTCACCTGCTGCCACCCGGCGCTCGCCCAGGATGCGCAGGTCGCGCTCACCCTGCGCGAAGTCTGCGGCCTCAGCACCGAGGAGATCGCGCGCGCGCACCTCACTCCCGCGTCCACGGTGGCCCAGCGCATCGTGCGGGCGAAGGCGAAGATCCGCGACGCGCGCATTCCCTACGAGGTGCCGGGGCGCGGCGAGCTGGGGCAGCGCCTCGAAAGCGTGTTGCGCGTCATCTACCTGGTGTTCAACGAGGGATACCTCGCCTCATCGGGCGAGGCGTTGACGCGCCACGACCTGTCGGGGGAAGCGATCCGGCTGGGGCGCCTGCTGGTCGAGCTGCTTCCCGAGCCCGAGGCGGTCGGGCTGCTCGCGTTGATGCTGCTGCACGAATCGCGCCGCGCCGCGCGGGCCTCGCCCTCGGGCGAGCTGGTCCTGCTCGCCGACCAGGACCGGTCGCTCTGGAACCGTGAGCAGATCGCCGACGCCGTGCGGCTGCTGGAAGCGGCGCTGCGCTCGGGAGGCGCGGGGCCGTACGCGATCCAGGCCGCGATTGCCGCCGTCCATGCGGAAGCGCCGGACGCACCATCGACCGACTGGAACGAGATCGTCGGCCTCTATGGCGTGCTTGGGACGCTCGATCCCTCGCCGGTCGTGGAGCTCAATCGCGCGGTGGCGGTGGCGATGCGCGATGGCCCCGCGGCGGGCCTGGCGCTGGTCGATGCGATCCTCGCCCGCGGCGACCTGGCCGAGTATCACCTGGCCCACGCCGCGCGCGCCGACCTATGTCGCCGCATGGGCAACGCCCCCGAGGCGCGGCGATCCTACGAAAGAGCGCTTGCCCTGACCCAGCAGGCCGCCGAGCGGCGTTTCCTCGAGGGCCGCCTCGCCGAGCTGGCCGGATAAATTGCTTCCGGTGGGGTGTCGAAACGCCCCGGCGCCATTCGACTAGCTGGTGAAAGGACACCCGTCCGATGTGGAACTGGCTAGCAAAAGACTCTTTCGTGGACGCCATGGCGATGCGATATCTCTGCCTGATCTATCTCGACGAGGACCGCCTGGGGCAGATGCCCGGGGCGGAAATGAACGCGCTCAATGCCAGCCACCTCGAGTTCAACGACGGGCTGTTGTCCGTGGGCCAGTTCGTCGAGGCCGAGGCGCTCGAGCCGGCGCGCTCCACGGCGCTGGTGCGCGTGCGCAACGGGCGGGCGTCGGTCACCGACGGCCCCTTCGCCGAGACCAAGGAACAGGTGGCCGGCTTCTATTTCATCGAGGCGCGCGACTTCAACGAGGCGATACGACTTGCCGCCCGTATTCCGGCAGCTTCGCTCGGGGCCGTGGAAGTACGCCCCTGCCGCGACCTCGTGGTCGACGGCGTGGCGCGCAGGGCTTCGCGCAAGGTTCGCTGACTTTTCTTCCACCAACGACTGAGGAGACGACGATGAGATTCATGGTGATGGTCAAGGCCACCAGGGATTCGGAAGCGGGCGTGATGCCCAGCGAGAAGCTGCTCGCGGACATGGGCAAGTTCAACGAGGAGCTCGTCAAGGCGGGGATCATGCTGGCCGGCGAGGGACTGCAGGCGAGCTCCAAGGGAGCGCGCGTGCGTTTTTCCGGATCGAAGCGCACCGTCGTCGACGGCCCGTTCCCCGAGACCAAGGAGCTCGTCGCCGGTTTCTGGATCTGGAAGGTGAAGTCGAAGGAAGAGGCGATCGAGTGGGTCAAGCGCTGTCCCAATCCGATGCCCGGGGATTCGGAGATCGAGATTCGCCAGATCTTCGAGGCCGAGGACTTCGGTGCGGAATTCACGCCCGAGATGCGCGCGGCCGAGGAGAAGATGCGCGCGACGATGGCCGCGAAGAAATGAGCGATCCCGCGGTCGGAGCGCTCCTGCGCCGCATGGCGCATGCCCGCGAGGAATAGGAATGCGCTCTCGATGTTCGAACTGATTGCATCCCCTTTTGCGGATGCGTTCGAACGAAAGGAGCACATCATGAAACGTACCCTGCTGGCCGGCGCGATCGCGGCCATGTCGCTCGCGGCGTTTTCCACCGCCGGGTTCGCGGCTGCAAACCCGAGCGCAGGCCACTCCGCGGCCGGGTCGACGCCGAAAGCCGAAACCACCACGACCCCGTCGACGCAAACCACCGCGATGGCGCCGAGCGCGAAGAGCACGACCACGCCCACGGCGGCAACTCGCGGTCCCGCGAAAACGGGCCAGCCGAACCAGAGCTGCGAGGACACGCCCAACACGCCCGGCAATGCCGCGGCGGCGCCGGGCTCCGCCTTCAACCCGAATGGAACCGCGGGGACCAAGTACGCGGGTCAACAGCCGCAGAACTCGCGCAACAGCGCGAGCGTGTCGCAATACGACGTCGCCTGCGCGCGCCCGTCGAAGTGAGCTCGAGCGGCGCCGGGCGCGAGAAGCGCCTGGTGTCGCTGCCGCTTACTCAGGCGTTGAAGTCGCTTGGCCCCGAGTTGCGCACCAGCTCGACGCCGTCGACCGTCATCTTCCAGGCTGATCCGTCGAGGTGCGGCGGCTTCGATACCACGAACGTGGTGCTGAAGGGGCCGATGCCGACCACGAAGTTGTCGCCATCGAAGCGCTGGATGGGCGCATTGACGGTCGTCTTGCCGTGCTCATGGCGCCGCACGTAATTGACGAAGCCCTCCTGGGTGATCACGAGCTGCATCTTCTCGGCGCGCCAATCGCCCACATAGGCTGAGCGCGCCTGCGGCACGGGCTCGCCGCATGCGGCGAGGAGCAGGGCGAGGCAGACGGCGGCCGCGCGGACGATTCCCATGCCGATACTCTAGCGCTATCCGAGCAGGACGTTGACGATGGCGTTGCCGATGCCCATCAGGGCGGAGCCGGAGATGAGGCCGGCGCAGATCGACTCGTAGCCTTCCACCCAGGTCTCGTGGCCCCGCGTCCCCGGCTCGCGGTTCTTGCGCGCCATCCACCAGAAGATCATCGCGCCGACCCACATCGCGAGCGTGGACTCCGGCGGCAGGATCACGCCCAGGCCGATAGAGACGGCCGAAAGCGGGAAGCGCCCCTTGGTGACGATCTTCGCGATCTCGATCGCCGCCGCCGCCACCGCCGCGACGATCATCGAGACGATCGCGGAGGTGGGCAGCGCGCTCACGCCCTTGGCGATGATCTCGGCCACGCCCTTCCACTGCATCGCCGCGGGCATCGCGAACTGCTCGGAGACGATGGTCGCCGGGTTGCGCACGCCGTTCGCATCCGGGGGCAGGAACAGCAGGAAGAAGAGCGGCACGCAGAAAACCGCGCCCGACACGATGCCGATCACGTGGCCGACCGCCTGCTGGCGCGGCTTGCCGCCCAGCATGTAGCCGGGCTTGATGTCGGAGAGCAGGTTCGCCGAATTGGAGGCGATCTCGGAGGTCATCGCCGCGGGCAGCAGGTTGCTCGCCGGGTTGGTGCGGTCGATGGCGCCCATGGTGAACTGCGTGATCTTGGCGAGCGACCCGGTGGGGGTCCACGAGGTGAGCGCCATCGAATTGGTGCAGATCACGCTCAGCACGAAGATGAGCGGCAGCGAGATGAAGGCCAGCAGCCACGGGACGTCGAAGAATTCGTGCGTGACCCAGGCGCCGAGGATGCTGAAGAGCGGAATGCCCCAGGCGGAGATCCACAGGGGAAACTCGATGTGGGCGAGGACGTCGGGGCCTTGCGCCTTGTTGCCGCCGCGAAGGTTCTTGAAGGCGCTGGTGAAGATCTCCGGGCGCGCGAGCAGGCTCACGAGGGAACCCACCACCATCATCGTCACGCCCCACCACAGCGACCATTGATTGACGATCTCGGCGCGAGAGATCGGCACCCTGGCGCCCGTGGGCGAGATGCGCTGCACGATGTCGCCGTGGTCGATCATGATCGGCGCGAGGATCACGAAGTTGATGAAGGCACCGAGCAGGCAACTCGTCGCCACCGCGATGCCCATGAGGCCGCCGACCCCGAGCATCGCCGCGTCGAGCGTGAGGCGCAGCCCCAGCTGGCGGATGTCGGTGCCGAGGATGCGCGGCACGTACGTCGAGGCCGCGTAGTAGTAGCTGTCGAGGCGCTCGTGGAAATTCCACGGCTCCTTCATGCCCGCCCACTCGTGCATGCGCAGGATCTTGAACTGCAGGAGCTTCATCCAGCCGTCGCTGATGACGAACTGGTAGAGGGCGGTGCCGAGCGCCGTGTAGCCGAGGAGCTTCGCCTTGTACATGCCGGCGCTTGCGGCACCCGTGTAGAGAGCGTCCAGCACCACGCCCGCGGCGCGTCCCTCCGGGAACGGCAGCTGCTCCTCGTTGATGAAGCGGCGCTTCATCGGGAAGGCGAGCAGCACGCCGATCACCGAGACCACGCACATCCAGACGATCATTTGCCACCACGGGATGATCCGGCCGGTGACCATCATGTAGGCCGAGAGGCCGGCGATCATCGGCGCGATCATGTAGCCCGCTGCCGTGGCGATCGACTGCGTGCAGTTGTTCTCGAGGATGGTGAAATCCTGCGCGAACCCGGCGTGGTTCATGGCGCGGTAGAGCGCGAAGGCGAGGATCACCGAGGTGAGGCCCACGCCGATGTTGATGCCGGTCTTGCCGCCGATGTAGAGCGCGGTGGCCGCGAGCAGCCCCCCGAGCAGGAAGCCGGTGATCGCCGATCGCAGCGTGAGCTGCGGCATGTCGCCGCGATAGACGTTCTCGAACCACCACGTGTCTTTCTGCGCGCGCGTCCAGGTGCGGATCTGCTCTTCGGTGAGGTGCAGGAGGGCCATCGCATGTCCTACCAGTAGTAAATCTGGAGCGACTCGCCTCGCCGCCGGGGCGGGATGTCGGCGAGGACCTGGCGCTGGTCGTGGAAATTCAGCGCGCTGCGCCCGATGAGGTCGTCGATCCCGCTCATCGGGTAGTGCTCCTGGGGTCGCGCGGGCCGCAGCTTTTCTCGCGGGGGAAAGACACCCATTCCAGCGAGGATGCAGTACCACGAGAAGATCGGATAGCCGCGCCCGATCGCCTGGCTTCCGACCTCGCCCGCGATGCTCTCGCCGTTGACCCACATGCTGAAGAGCTGCTTCAGGGGGTCCGAGAGATCCATGTTTGCCGCGTTGGCGCGCCAGTACTCGGTATCGGTGCGCGTGTTGGTCTTGTAGTGGGTGACGATGTAGTCTCGGGTTCCCTCGAAATGGGCGTTGAGACGGTCGTTGAACCGCTCGCGCGCGCGCTCGCCGAGATCGCCCGCCTCGAGGACATCGACGAACGCGGTGACGGTGCGCTGGATGAAGAGCAGGGCCGTCGCTTCGAGCGGCTCGATGAATCCCTGCGAGAGCCCCACGCCGAGGCAGTTGCGGTTCCAGTGCTTGGTCACGCGGCCGGTCTTCATCTTGAGGTGGCGCGCCGGCGTCTCGGAATCGAGCAGCCCGAGGCTTTCGCGCAGCTCGCGCTCCGCCTCGTCCGCGGAGCAGAACGCGGAGCTGTAGACGTAGCCGTTGCCGTAGCGGCTGGTGAGCGGGATCTTCCACGCCCAGCCGTGCCGCATCGCGGTCGCCCAGGTCTGCGACGGGATGGCCTCTTCCATCGGCGTCGGCATCGCGACCGCCGCGTCGTTGAAGAGGTTGTTGGCGAACGGAATGAAAGGGGTCTTGAGGGCCTGCTGGATGAGGAGTCCAGCGAAGCCGGTGCAGTCGATGAAGAAGTCGGCGGCGATGCGTTCGCCATCGCGGGTGACGATCGCGGCGATGTCGCCTTTCTCGTCGAGCTTGGCCTCGGCGACGTGGCAGCTCTTGTACACCACGCCGCGCGCGAGCGCCTTCTTGTGGAGGAATTGCCCGAGCAGCACGGCGTCGAAGTGATAGCCGTACCAGATGTCGAAGGGGAAGCTCGCGACGGGCTTGGGCGCCTTGCGGCCCTCGGCGAGGCGCGCCGAGATGAAGAATCGATCCGGATGCGCATACGCGTCGACGCCGCCCAGCCGCGCCTCGGCATTGCGCACGAACATCGCCATGGTGATGTTGTCGAGCATCGAAGCGAAGGGGTGGAAATAGCTCTCGAAACCCGGGCGAGTGGACCACTTGTCGAAGCCGATGCCGCACTTGTACGTGGCGTTGCGTTCCGGCATCCACTCCGCCTCCTCGATGCCGAGGGTGTCGAAGAATCCGCGCAGCCAGGGCGTGGAGCCCTCGCCGACGCCGATGATCGGCACGGCGGGCGATTCGAGCACGGTGATCTCGACCCCCTTGGGAAGCAGCGCGTTGGCGAGGATCATCGCCGCCATCCAGCCGGCCGTCCCACCGCCGACGATGACGAGCTTGCGGATGGCGGCGGGCGCCGTCCCCGCGGCTTCGGCGGCGCCGATCGATCCGGAAGAGCTGAACGATCCGAACGAATACGTAAGGTTGGTCTGCGTGCCGGAGTAGCGGGAGTAGGGGGTCGTCATTGTTGGCGGGCCGCGGTCGCGCATAGAATAGCAACATGCCTGGATCGCAGACCTTCGAAGGCGGCTGCACGTGCCGCGCGGTGCGCTACCGGATGACGAGCGCGCCGATGTACGTCCACTGCTGCCACTGCACCTGGTGCCAGCGCGAAACCGGCGCGTCCTTCGCGCTCAACGCCATGATCGAGGCCGATCGCGTCGTCCTCCTCCAGGGCGAGCCCGAGGTGGTGAACACGCCCTCGAACAGCGGCAAGGGACAGAAGATCGCGCGTTGCCCGACATGCCGCATCGCCCTGTGGAGCAACTACGGCGGCGCCGGCGACCTGGTGCGCTTCGTACGCGTGGGCACGCTCGATGAGGCCGGACGCCTGCCGCCCGACATCCACATCTTCACCTCGACCAAGCAGCCCTGGGTGGTGATCCCGCCAGGCATGCCTTCCGTCCCCGAGTACTACAAGTCGGCGGACTATTGGCCCGCGGAGAGCATCGAACGGCGCAAGGCCATCCTCGGCCGCTAGACCCGTTCCGCACGGACTAGCCCGCGGAACTTCCGGGCGCTGGATTGGGCTCCAACGTGTCACAGCCCCTTCGAGGAGTCGCAATGCCCCGATACGGAAAGAAAGCCCAGAGCAAGGTCAAGCGCGCGATGCACGAGCGCAAGCACGGCACGCTGCGCAGCGGCCGCTCGGGCAAGAAGGTCACGAGCCGCAAGCAGGCGATTGCCATCGGCCTCTCGGAAGCGCGCCGCGCGGGCGGCAAGGTGCCGAAGAAAGGCGCATCGGCTTCGCGCCGCAAGAAATAGGCACTTCGGCCGATCGGGCTAGAATCGGCCGCATGGCGAAGAGGAAGAGGCTCACGTACTACGAAGTCCTGGGCGTGCCCCGCGATGCGCGCAACACCGACATCGGGCGCGCCTACAAGCGCCTCAAGGCCGAGATCACCCGCGAGACCGCGGCGCCCGACCCGGACCGCGAATCCCTCGTCGAAGAGTCCTACGCGACCCTCTTCGACCTCGACCGCCGCGCGGCCTACGACCAGACGCTCGTCGTCCCCGACCGCCAGCGGCGCATGAGCGGCGGCATCTACGCCGTGGGCGCCATCGTCGCGCTCGGCGCGATCGGCTATGGCATCTACCTCTACACGCTGCCCAAGAAAATGCCGCCGCCCGTGGGGCGCAACCCGCAGGACATCCTCTACGCCGCTTCCCTCGCCGTGGGGCGCGTCGAAAGCATCGACATGGGCGGGCAGGCCACGCCGATCGGGCTCGCCTTCGCCGTCGACGAGGACGTCATGCTCACGGCGTGCAAGGGCATCCAGCCGGGGGCGATCCTGCGCGTGAGCCTGCCGCCGCGCACCGTCCCGGCCCAGGTGATGACCGCCGACGAGGAGCGCGGGCTGTGCAAGCTCTCCGCCAAGGGCGTGGGAAGCAAGCCCCTGCCGATCGTCACCGGCGCGCCGAGAGTCGGCGAGAAGGTCTATGCCACGCGCGTGAACAGCATCGGGCAGGTCGCCCTCACCGAGGGCAAGGTGAAGCAGGTCCACCCCGAGCCGAAGGGCCGGCAGATCGAGGCGTCGATGGAGATTCCGGCCGGCGGGGGCGGCGGCCCATTGCTCGATTCCGAAGGGCGCGTCGTCGGCATCACGATGGTCGCGGCCGCCGACGGGCAGGTGCGCCACGTCGAGATTCCCAAGGCGTGGATCGACGACCTGCCGCTCTATCGTCCTGCGGAAATACCGGCCGCGCCACCGCGGGCAGCGGCGGCGGAGCCAGCCTCGCCGTTGGACCCCGAGCATTCGCGACGCCCGAAATCGCTCGAGAACGTGCCGCCCGAGCGCATCGAGAAACTCGAGAAGGCGTTCCGGCCTCCGCCCACGGTTCCCGACGACCTCGGAAAGTAGTTTTCAGAGTCAAGGAACGGGAAAGTAGTTTTCAGAGTCAAGGAACGCTAAAAGGCAAATTCCCTAGCGCACCGTCACGCGCTCGCCCTCGAAGGCGACGCTGCGTCCGCCGACGTCGACCTTCCATCCGTCGGCGAGGCGCGCCGCCGACGCTGCGGGATCGCGCGACGTGCAGTCGGACCCCAGCCGCATGAGGGCCACGAACTCGGCTTGCTCCGAGGGCGTGGTCGCGACGAATGCGCCGTGCCACTGGTTGGGCATTCGCTGGCCGCGCGGCGCCGACGTGAATCGGTCTTGCTGGCGGAACGCGACCTCGGGGCCGGCGATCAGCTCGACG
>Ga0209647_1000411_pt1 | contig 40432 bp, 36 predicted proteins | sample GraSoi_2013_60cm_FD_185827 | JGI IMG/M metagenome (GOLD analysis project Ga0209647, IMG submission 185827) | Grasslands soil microbial communities from the Angelo Coastal Reserve, California, USA - Sample 9_17_2013_60cm (SPAdes) (version 2) | ecosystem: Environmental > Terrestrial > Soil >...
CGGGGAGTTACTTCGAGAAAGTGGTGCGCGAAGGTTTCGCTTCACGCGTGCCGATACTCGAGCGGCAAGCGCAGCAGGGCATGCTGCACAATCCGCTTTCGGAATACGAGAAGCGGCTCACTTCTGAGATCGAAATGATCCAGAAGATGCGCTATGAGGGCTACTTCCTGATCGTTTGGGATTTCATCCACTATGCGCGCACGCAGGATGTACCGGTCGGTCCAGGCCGCGGATCGGCTGCGGGAAGCCTGGTGAGTTATGCGTTGCGCATCACGGACGTGGACCCTCTGCAATATAACTTGCTGTTCGAGCGCTTTCTGAATCCGGAGCGCGTATCGATGCCGGATATTGATATCGATTTCTGCATGCGGCGCCGCGGGGAATTGATCGACTACGTCACGCAGAAGTACGGGCGCGAAAACGTGGCGCAAATCATTACGTTTGGAACGATGGCGGCGAAGGCGGCCATCAAGGACGTGGGCCGCGCGATGGACATTCCCTATCCAGAGGTCGACCGCTTAGCGAAACTCGTGCCAAATACGCTGGGTATCGAGTTGGAACCGGCGCTGGCGCAAACGCCGCAGCTCAAAGCTGCCGTGAGCGCTGACAAGCGGCTGGGCGATTTGATGGCCGTGGCGCTGCGGTTGGAAGGGCTGGCGCGGCATGCCTCGACGCATGCGGCAGGCGTCGTGATTTCGCCGCGGCCGCTCACCGATATCGTGCCGCTCTACAAGACGAGCCGGGATGAAGTCACCACGCAGTACGACATGAATGCGTTGGAGCGCATCGGCCTGCTCAAGATGGATTTCCTGGGGCTGACGACGCTAACGGTCTTGCACGATACCGTGCGGATGATCGAGCAAAACCGCGGCGTGAAGGTCGACCTGGATACTCTTGCGCTCGATGACGCGGATACTTACAAGCTGTTCGCGCGCGGGGATACTACCGCGATCTTCCAGTTTGAATCGCACGGCATGCGCGACATCCTGCGGCGCTATCAGCCGACGCGCATCGAAGATTTGACGGCACTGAACGCGCTGTACCGCCCGGGCCCCATTCAGGGCGGGATGATCGACGACTTCATCAAGCGCAAGCACGGAACGACGAAGGTCAGCTACGAACTGCCGCAGCTCAAAGACATTCTCGAAGAAACGTACGGCGTGATTTTGTACCAAGAACAAGTGATGCAGATCGCCAACTGCCTGGCGAGTTTCTCGTTGGGCGAAGCGGACATTTTGCGCCGCGCGATGGGCAAAAAGAAGAAAGAAGAGATGGCGGCGCAACGCGCAAAGTTCATGGCCGGCTGTGCGAACAACAAAATTCCGGAAAAGAAGGCCGAACGAATTTTCAATTTGATGGAAGAGTTCGCAGGTTACGGCTTCAACAAGTCGCATTCCTGCGCCTACGCGCTGCTGGCATATCAGACCGCATACTTGAAGACGCACTACCCCGTGGAATTCATGGCCGCGCTGCTCACGTCCGAAGCTGGAAACTCAGACAAAACGGTAAAGTACATCAATGAGGCGCGCGGGATGAGCATCTCCATCCTGCCGCCGGATGTAAACGAGAGCGATTTGTATTTCACTCCCGTTAGCGAAGCCATCCGTTTCGGGCTCGCAGCGATTAAGAATGTGGGCGAAAACACCGCAAAGGCGATTCGCGAATCACGTTTGAGTCAGGGCGAGTTTCGTTCGCTGTATGAGTTCTGCGAACGCATCGAATCGCGTTTCCTGAACAAGCGTGTATTCGAGAGCTTGATCAGGTCCGGCGCGATGGATTCGCTGGGCGCACGCGAGAGCATGGTGGCATCGGTTGACGATGCGGTGATGGCCTTGCAGCGCGCGACGCGCGCCCGGGAATCCGGGCAACACGGCCTGTTTGGAACAGCAGCAGCGCCGGCCCCTGTCGCTTTCGAGATGCGTGACGCCGAGCCGTGGAGCGAAGAGGAGCGGCTCGCCAGCGAGTACGCCATGTTGGGCTTCTACGTCTCGGGCCATCCGCTCGCGAAATACGCTTCGCGCTTGCAGGAGCTCAAGACCGTTTCGCTTGCGGAAATCGAGGGACAGCGCAACGGCAAGGAAGTCGCGGTGGCGGTGCTGATCGTCGGCGTCCGGCCCATGCGCTCGCGTAAGGGCGCGCGATGGGCGATTTATACCGTGCAAGATATGACCGGGGTGCAGGAGCTGCTCGCGTTTCCGGAAAGCTTCGCAAAGCTGGAGAACGTGCTGAAGCCGGGAACGCCGTTGTTGCTGAAGGCGCGCGTGCAAATCGAAGAAGCGGGCACTCGGCTTTCGTTGCAGGAAGCGCGGAGGCTCGAAGACATCGCGGAGCGCAAGCGATCGCCGGAGTTTCGCGTGCGGCTAAGAATAGAGTCGCTGAGCGAAGGCACGCTAGACCTGCTGGAGGAGCTGTTTGCGGGCTCGCCGGGGCCGACCCCAGTGCTATTTGAGCTGCATTCGCCGGATGGCTCGGTGGCGGTGCTACAAGCGACACAGCGCGTGACGGTGAAGGCGGAACTGATAGAATCGGTGCGGCAAATTTGCGGTGCGCAGGCCATCGAACTGGTGACGTGATGCCTCCCAGAGAAAAACCTCCGACAAAGGGAAGCCGTGAGCGGGAGATCGACCGCCTGGAAAAGGACGTCGAGGATCTGCGCCATCTTGCAGGCAGCGCCGACGGAGAGGCGGAGATCGAGCGAATTCGCCAGCAAGTGGCGGAGCTGCGGCACGAATTTTACGAGCACATGGGGCCGTGGCAGCGCGCGCAAATCGCGCGCCATCCGCAGCGGCCGTACACGCTGGATTTTATCGGGCTGCTGTTCACCGATTTCGTCGAACTGCATGGCGACCGCGGGTACGGCGACGACAAGGCAATCATCGCAGGGCTTGGGAAATTTCATGGACGGCCCATCGCGGTGATTGGTCATCAAAAGGGCCGCGACACCAAGCAGCGCTTAATACGCAATTTCGGTCAGCCGAAGCCCGAAGGCTACCGCAAAGCGCTGCGGGTGATGAAGCTGGCGGCAAAGTACGGGCGGCCGATTTTTACGTTTATCGACACGCAGGGCGCGTATCCCGGGCTGGACGCAGAGGAGCGCGGCCAAGCCGAGGCCATCGCGCTCAACCTGCGGGAGATGGCGCGCCTGCCGGTGCCCATCATCGTTACCGTGACCGGCGAAGGCGGATCGGGCGGGGCGCTGGCGATCGCCGTGGGCGACCGCGTGAATATTCTCGAAAACAGTTTTTACTCCGTGATTTCGCCGGAGGGCTGCGCCGCCATCATGTGGCGCGACTCGTCGAAGGCGGAAACGGCGGCAGTGGCGCTGAAGATTACGGCCACGGACTTGAAAGAGCTGGGCATTATTGACGAGATCGTGCCCGAACCGGAAGCCGGCGCACACACTGATTATGAAGCGGCGGCGCGGCTGCTCGACATCGTGCTCGACCGGCAGTTGGTGATGCTGACAAATGAGTCGGTTAAAGGCTTGCTTGACGCGCGCTATAAGAAGTTCCGCAACATGGGACAGTTTTTCAATCTCGGATGACTGAGCGGCTCCGCCAGGCCTGTGCTTATTGGCGCTGTGAACTCGATCGAGCGCTCCTCCTGCCGGAACGTTAGATATGATCCGAGTCATCCTCCCCCTCCATCTCCGAAGCGTGGCACACGCCGACAGGGAGGTAACACTCGAAGTCGAGGGCCCCGCTACCTTGGTCGCCCGAAGAACAAGACGTAGCCGTCAGGATCGCAAATCTCGAAGCCGCGCAGACCGTCGTGTGTGTCCTTAAGCGGTACGCTGAATGCTGCGCCATGATCGGCAAATTCGGCGGCAAGCGCATCGGGGTCTGGTGCATAGACATAGGCGTCCCACCTCATGGAGGGATGACGCTTGGGGTTCGGCAGCGGCGACGCGTCTTTGTCGGATTTGACGAAGAGTTGCGCTCCGTCGCGGCCGATGATGGCGAAAAAGGGATTCCGATCCGGCTCCCGGAATCTCGTCTCAAAACCAAGCTTATCGCAGTAGAAAGCGATGGTTTGATCGACGTTGCTGACGATGAAGAATGGTGAAATCCCCGGTGTGTTCGGTCGTGTCATAAGCATGGACGCTCTTGCTGCGGAACAATCGTAGGTCATCAGCGCGGCATGACGGATAGCTGCCGCTCATCCTTCCCCCGCAGCATTTCCAGAGCCATACCAAAAGGAGCCGAGAATGTCACTATTAGTATGCAATGCTCGATAATTCCCAGCCTAAAGGCACCCCGTAGCACATTGGCAACGCTCCGCTAGACGTTTCGTTGTCGCGCCCCACATTCGCGGTCTACTCTGATTGCGCTAACTACAGAGGTGCACTGGTACAGGGAACGCTGCGATTGCTATCGTGGCGGCCGGTGCGCGGAAAACAGGACTCGATCATGTCGGAACCTTTCCGTCCGTACGAGAAGCTGGTGGAAATCACGATCCTTGGCAAGAAGTTTCAGGTGCCGGAACGCAACTCACTTTTGCGCTGCTTCCAGTTCATCAGCCCGGAAACGATTCCGTATGGACGATTCTGCTGGAACCAGGACTGCCAGTATTGCCGGGTGTCCTGCCAGTTGCCGGACGACGATGAGTCGCGCGAGATGCTCAGCTGCAAGTTCATCGTCATGCCGGGCATGGAAGTTACGGAGCTGAGCCAGGAACTGAAATGGTGTTTGCGGTCTAAGCTGCCCGCTGACCTCCCTGTTTCCAGATAGGCGCCAGCCTTTTGCTATTGCGCTACGTTTTGGCGCACAGTCCACGCTCGTGTGAGCGATTTGCGCTACCGGCCTGGCTCATCTACGATTCCTTGTGGCCATGGACAAAACGGATTTGCGTTGCGACGGCTGCGGACAGGCGGCCTCACCGGAACATATTGCGCGACGTTTGCAGCGGCTGGAATGGACCACGCGCTACCGGCCGGTGCATATCGGCACGCTTCTTTTGGGAGCTGTTGCTCCGCAAAACGACTCTGAGTTTGTTTATTCTCCCGGCGGCGCCTGGGACGGAGAGGCTAGGATTTTGCTTGCCGCCGCGAGGTTGCCGCAGGAAGGAAAATCCGCGGAGGCGACGCTAGCGGAGTTTCAACGCCGCGGATTCTTACTGACGCATGTGCTGGAGTGCCCGTTGGAGAATGGAGCGCGCGGCAGGACTCAGGAACTCATTGCCAATCGCCTTCCAGCTGTACTGACGCGAATTCGCCGCTCGCTCAAACCTAAGAGGCTGGCGCCTATTTCAGGCGTCTTGGAGCAATTCTTGCCTGCTTTAGCTTCCGGCGAACTGTCCTGCACGATCCTGCTCGACCAAGACAAGCCGTTCGCGTTGGATGGCAATGCTTCCTCCGAAGCGCTCAGGCGCCTGCGGGCAGTAACCGCGAGTACTGCCGCCAGCATCTTTCCTATGTGATAGAATTCTTCTCAAGAAAATTAGCGTAGTCTCAGGGAGCCGCTGTGCGGAAGCAGGCCAAATTCGGGATCGGCATCGGCATTATCGTAGTGTCTTTGGGTTTCCTCGCTTGGCTGGGGTACGGGGAAAGCAAGACGTACTACCACACGATTGCTGAACTGCAGACCTTACACGGCACGGCGCGCGCGCATCGCCTGCGCGTGGGCGGCACAGTGGAACCCGGGACGATCAAGCGCCTTTCCGGGCGCGTGGATTTCGTTCTGGCCGGCGAAGGGAAGCTGCTGCCGGTGAGCTACGTGGGCAGCGAACCGTTGCCAGACACATTTGTCGACAAGTCGCAAGCATTGGTGGAAGGCAGTTTGGCGGACAACGGCAGTTTTGTCGCCGAGCACGTGCAGGCCAAATGCGCGTCGAAATACGAAGCAGCGCCCGGCGGCGACGCCAAGCCGGGGGCGGCGAAAGCCAGCACGATGTAAAGTAGTAGCGCTTCCTCGGGCTATAGGAGCGCTACAGGGGAAGGCGGACCGCAGTGGACTTTTTTGGCTCCTTCGCACTGCTCCTTGCATTTCTGTGCGCGGCATATGCGTTCGTGGGCGGCATCGCCGCGATCTTAACCCGCCATCCGCTGCTGGTGAAGAGCGCGCGGCAAGCGGGGATTGCGACCTGCGGGCTCATCTTCCTGGCCACCGCGAGCCTCGTTTATCTCTTTTTCAGCGACAGCTATTGGGTGTCTTACGTGGTGGCGCATAGCAACCGCGACCTCTCCACGTTTTACAAGGTGGCCGCGCTGTGGTCCGGACAGGAAGGCTCGCTGCTTTTCTGGAGTTTCTTGCTGGCCGTTTACGTTTTTTCCGTCCTGCTGGTCTACCGCAACAAAAATGGGGAGTTGATGCCGTACGTCGGCGTAGTGCTGGCCGGCGTGCAGATTTTCTTTCTTACCCTGAATAATTTTGTGGCCAGCCCGTTCAAGGTGCTGGCCGCTCCCGGAGCGAATGGCGCGCTGGACATTTTCACCCGGGCGGACGGCAATGGGCTGAATCCGCTCTTGCAGTACCCCGAAATGGTGATCCATCCGCCGAATCTTTATTCCGGCTACACGGGATTTACGATTCCGTTTGCGTTTGCGCTGGGGGCGTTGCTGGCACGCTACCCGGGTGAGAAGTGGATTCACCTTACGCGCAAATGGACGATGATCGCGTGGTGCTTCCAGACCATGGGCATTTTGCTGGGCGCGCACTGGGCCTATGCCGTGCTGGGCTGGGGCGGCTACTGGGGCTGGGACCCGGTAGAGAATGCATCGCTGCTGCCGTGGCTGACCGGCACGGCGTTTCTGCACTCGGTGATGATGCAGGAAAAGCGCGGCATGATGAAAGTGTGGAACGTGTGGCTCGTCTTCACCACATTCATGCTGTGCATTCTGGGAACTTTGCTTACGCGCAGCGGCGTGGTCAGCTCGGTTCACGCGTTTGCGCAGTCGAGCATCGGAAACTACTTCGTGGGGTTCTTGCTGCTGGTGTTCGCTGTTTGCTTGGCGGCTTACGTAAAGAATCGCGACTACCTCAAGAGCGAGAACCAACTGGATTCGATGATTTCGCGCGAATCGAGCTTCCTGTTCAACAACTTGATCTTGCTGGTTTCCTGTATCGCGGTTCTTTCCGGAACTCTTTTCCCAGTATTTTCGGAATGGTTTTCGGGCTCGCGCATCAGCGTGGGCGCGCCGTTCTTCAATAAGGTAAATATTCCCATCGGCTTGCTGCTTCTGTTTCTCACTGGTGTAGGGCCTCTGCTCGCTTGGCGCAAGACTTCCACGGACAGCTTGAAGCGCAACTTCGGTGGGCCGCTGATCGCCGGCTTATTGGCGGGGATCGTGGTTTTTGCGCTCGGGGTGCGCGAGTTCTTCTCGCTGGTGTGCTTGATGCTTTGCGTCTTTGTGACCACCACGATCGGCATGGAGTTTTTCCGCGGCGCGCGCGTCATTCGCTCGCGTTCCGGCGCGTCCCTACTCGCTTCCGCGGTGGAACTAACCATGCGCAATACGCGCCGCTATGGCGGCTATATCGTGCACATGGGCATGGTGCTGATTTTCGTAGGGCTGGCTGGCGCGGCGTTCAATCGCGACGTGCAGAAAGACATGCAGCCGGGCTCGACCCTGCAGATTGGCGGCTACAAGCTGCTGCTGCAAGGTTTCGATACCAAGCCGGAAAAGAATTACACCTCTGAGCGCATGATCGTCGAAGTTTGGCGGGACAACAAGCCTTTGATGATGCTGTATCCGGAGCGGCGCTTCTTTCAGACCAACGAGCAGTCCGGAACGATGGTGGCGATCTACTCGACGCTGCGCGAAGATCTATATGTGGTGTACGCTGGGCAAAACCCGGAAACCCAAGCTCCCGTCATTCACGCGTACTTGAATCCGCTGGTGAAATGGATTTGGCTGGGCGGCTTGGTCGTCGTGCTGGGCACGCTGGTTACGCTCTTGCCGAACCGGCGAGCGGTGCTGGTCTTGGCCGTCGCGCCAGAGCGAACTGCGGCGCAACAACCGCAGACGCTCGCGCCTTCCGTGGCGCTTCGGGAAGGGCATGACTAAAAGGCGCCTAGCTGCTTTCACCCTGGTAATCGCACTGAGCATTTCTTCGGGCGCGTTGCTTTCCTCACGCGCGCAGACGCAAGCTGATCGCGCCAAGCAAATCGGCGGCAAGTTCATGTGCATGTGCAGTTGCAATCAAGTGCTCACGCAATGCAATCACGTCGGCTGTCCGACTTCCGCGAGCATGTTGAAGGAGTTGGACCAATGGGTGACGCGGGGGGATTCTGAGACCGTGATCACATCGGCATTTGTGCAAGAGTTCGGGACCAAAGTGTACGCGGAGCCTCCGAAGTCCGGGCTGAGCCTGGTAGCCTGGAGCCTGCCTAGCATTTACCTGTTGCTGGGCACGCTGCTGGTGATTTTTGTGATCTGGCGGTGGCGTTCGCGCGGCATGCCGCCTTCGGTGGGCCCGGGCAGAGCGCCGGGAATTTCGTCGCAAGACCTGGAGCGTGCGCGGCGCCGCGTGGCGCAAGAGACCGAGGACTGATGGCCGGCGCCTATTTGAATTTGGCGGCAGTTTTAATTTCGTCGGCGGACGGGGCGGTGCTCGGCTTGTGCCTGGCGCTGGCCGTCGCTACGCTCCTTTTTATTTTCTACATCCAGCCCGACGCTTCCGACCTGGCGCCGCGTCGCTCCAAGCTGGACCAATTGATGGAGCGGCGAGACACGATTTACGACAATTTGCGAGACTTGCGTTTCGAGTTTCGCTCCGGAAAATATTCCGAAGGTGATTTCAACGCGATGAAGACTTCTCTCGAGAACGAAGCGGCGCTGATACTGGCCCAAATCGACCAGGTGACGGAATCGCAGGTTCGGCGGGCTCGCGGCCCGGCGGCGACAGAGCGCGGCCAGCGATGATGCAGTTTCGTAGGTTTTGCACGTCATTTGCGGGCGTGTTGCTCCTCGCAATGTCCGCGCGCGCCGGGGAGCTTCACGGCACGGTAAAGAACGGGACGACGGGCAAGGCCGCCCCCGGCATCGAAGTGGTGTTGATTCAGTTGCAGGGCGGAATGCAGCCCGTCGCCAATTCCAAGACCGACGGCCAGGGGCAATTTACTTTTGACAATCCGTCGCTCGGTGCGCAGCCTATGCTGGTGCGGGCCGTCTATAAAGGGATTAATTTCCATCAACCCGTGCCGCCCGGCCGTAGAGACGTGGAAGTCAGCATTTTCGAGCCCTCGAAGGATCCCAAAACCATCTCCGTTGCTTCGCGGATTGTTTTTTTTCAGCCCAACGATACCAACCTGACGGTGGCCGAGGAATATTCAATTCAAAATAATTCGCAGCCGCCGCAAGCGTATTTTCGCGCCGACGGCAACTTCGAGTTTGTGATTCCCGAGAATGCGCATTTGCAGCAGATCGCGGCTTCGGGGCCGACCGGGATGCCGGTAGTGCAGGCGCCCATCGCCAAGACGAAAGGGAAGTACGCAATCGCCTATGCGCTGCGGCCGGGACAGAATACCGTGCGCTACTCGTACGAAATGCCGTATCCGGGGAATGCCGTCACCGTCAAGGTGGCCACGGTTTACCCTTCGGCGCGGCTGCTGGTGGTGGCTTCGCCAACGATGCAGATAAGCGGCGAGGGCTTGGAGAGCGGCGGACTGGAGCAGGGTATGAGCGTGTACGGCCGAGAGAATGTGGCGGCCAACAGCGTGATTGCGGTGAACGTCTCCGGCACCGCGCCGCCGTTGCAAACCGGAGGGTCCGAGTCCGCTGGTGGCGGCGGGCAAAGCGGTCGGGAAGCGGAGGCCGCTGCGCCTGCGGCAAACATACAGTCAGTGCCCGGACGGTTGGATGTGCTTAAGTGGCCGCTGATCGCGGGTTTCGTGGGGATCTTTGCGCTCGGGGCGATGCTCCTGGCGCGCAAGCCCGTTGTGGCCGTAGCCGGCGATGCGCCTGCTGAAAAGAGGGCTGCTGCTTCTGCGTCGACGTCCAAAGCGCTTTCACAAGTTGACGCAGCGGTGGGAACGGGTCTCGATGCGCTGAAAGATCAAATGTTTCGCCTGGAGCTGCGCCGGCAAGCGGGCACGATTTCCGAAGAGGAGTACGCGCAGGAGCGCGCGCGCGCGGAAAAGGTGCTGCGCGACCTGGTGCGAGGCTGAGCATGTGTACGCGCTGCGCGGCGCACGCGGGTGAGGGCGCACGGTGACGCCGGCGGGAGCGCGCCGCATAGGTCTTCGCCTCGAAAATATCGACAAGAGATACGGCGGCCTTTACGCGCTGCGACGGGTATCGCTGGAGATTGCGCCCGGGGAGTGCGTGGCGTTAGCGGGGCGCAACGGCTCTGGCAAGACGACGCTTCTGCGCATTGCCGCGCAGTTGGTGCGGCCGTCGGCAGGGAAGCTGACATTTTCGCCCGCGCAAACGGAAGCGGCGCCAGCGACGAAGAATACCGGCTTTGTGGCGCACGCCACTATGGTTTACGACGAGCTTACTGCCGAAGAGAACCTGTTGCTGTTCGCGCGACTGCTGGAAATCCCCGAACCTGCGCAGCGCGTTGAATCGCTGTTGCGTGATGTCGGCTTGTTCGAGCGGCGGGATTCTCTGGTGCGAACGTTTTCGCGTGGGATGCGCCAGCGCGTTGCCATCGCGCGCGCGCTGCTTCACGAACCTTCTGTCTTGCTTCTCGACGAACCCGGCACGGGACTCGATCCGCAGGGCGTTAGCTGGCTGGCGGAAACGCTGCGGCGGCTGCGTGACGCTGGCTCGACCATCCTGATGAGCCTTCACGGTGAATCGGAAATCTCTGCGCTGGCGACGCGCGCGATACGCCTGGACGCGGGAGCCGTGGTTGCCGATACGCAAAGCGGCGGCAACCTGCGCTCGATTCTGACGTTTGCCGACGCTTAGATGAGCCTGCTCTCGAACACGACCGTTCTGCTCGGCAAAGAATTGCGCACGGAGTTTCGTTCGCGCGAGCTGCTGACGACCACGATTGTATTCGTCTTGATAGTGATCGTGTTGTTCAGTTTTAACCTTAACCCAACGACTGAGGAGTCGCGGCATTTTGGGCCAGGGCTGCTGTGGCTAGCGTTTCTTTTCGCGGCGTCGCTGATGTTGCAGCCTTGTTTTGTTCGCGAGCAGAACAACGACACGCTTAGTTCCCTGCGCCTTTCCGTGTCGGATCCGTTTGCTATTTTTCTGTCGAAGCTCTGCGCCAATACCCTCTTCCTATTGCTTATGGAGCTCCTGCTGTTGCCCATATTCGCGGTACTGTACAACGTTCCGCTGCTCGGGGTTTTTCCGCAGCTCATACTGGTTCTTTCTCTGGGCAGCTTAGGCCTATCGGTCACCGGTACCGCCGTGTCGGCGATTTCGGCGCAGGCACGAATGCGCGAGCTACTCCTCCCTTTGCTTTTGCTGCCACTTTGGATTCCGCTGCTCCTCCCGGGCACCGAAGCGACCGCGGCATTGCTGTCCGAAGATCCCGTGCTGCGCTGGGACTGGATCGCGATTCTGCTTGTGTTCGACATCATTTTTTTGACGGCGGTATGGCTTTTCGGGGAATATCTCTTGGAGGAATGAGGCTGGGCGGTTTGGTGGGCGTACACCCTCCCCCCGGGTTTCGGAATCTGTGTGATAACAAAGGGTTTGCGTGAGAGTGAGTTTGAAACTGTATCAAAACAAAGCACTTCGAGACTGGCATAGCTCGGAATGGATAGCGTACGGCGGAAAAATCATGACGACTAAGGTCCTCGGCGCGGCGGCGGTAGTCCTGCTCTTGGGCGCATCGGCGTATGGCGCATTCTTTGTGGCGCCCAACGAATTAACGATGGGCGTCGTACAAAGAATCTTTTATCTGCATGCGCCTTGCGGGATGACGGCGCTAGCCTCGTTTATGGTGTGCTTCGTGGGCAACTTGGGTTACCTGCTTAAGCGCGAACCGAAATGGGACTGGCTCGCGGTGTCCTCTGCTGAAGTTGGCCTGGCGTTTTGCACCGTGGTTCTCCTTACCGGGCCGATCTGGGCGAAGCCGGCGTGGGGCGTCTATTGGGCGTGGGACGCGCGCCTAACCTCGACGCTGGTGCTCTGGCTGCTCTATCTTTCGTATTTGATTTTGCGGACGATGGTGGAAGATCCCGACCGGCGTGCGCTGATCAGCTCGTTTTACGGCGTCTTCATTTTCCTGGACGTTCCGCTGGTCTACGGATCGATCTGGTGGTGGCGCACGCAGCACCCGCAGCCGGTGGTGTTCACCAGCGGCGGACTGAACCCGGAGATGCGCAAAATTTTCTATCTGTCCTGGCTGAGCTTGACGGCATTGATGATTTTGCTGATTCGTCAGCGCTACGAGCTGGAAGAGGTGCGAGCAGAGGCGCAGATTTTGGCGCGAGAGGCGGAGGCGGCGTGAAGAATCTTGGCAGCGTGATGGTGGCGTACATGATTGGTTGGGGCGTGTTTTTCGTTTATTTGGTGACCGTGGCGCGCCGCACTGCCGACCTGCGCAAGGACGTTGAGCGCCTGAAGCAGTCACTTACGCGAGGAAAGTAAGCGTGGCAGGGAAGAAGCGCGTCGGAATCGTATTGTTTCAGCTCGGCGGGCCGGATTCGCTCGAGGCCGTCGAACCCTTTCTGCTGAACCTGTTTCTCGATCCGGACATCATTCCTCTTGGTCCGCTGGGAATTCTGCGGCGGCCGATTGCCAAACTGATTTCCTCGCGGCGCTCGATTCCGGTTGCCGGCAAGTACGCAGAGATCGGCAGACGCTCGCCGATTCGTTTGCTGACCGAACGGCAGCGGGTGCGGCTGGTTGCGGCGTTGTCGCCCTATATCGAGACGGTTGCTGTGACGGCGATGCGCTACTGGCACCCGATGAGCGCGGAGGCCGCTGAGACTCTGCGGCGGGCGGAGCCGCTCGATGACATCGTGCTGCTGCCGCTCTATCCGCATTTTTCCTACGCTACAACGCTGAGCAGCTTAAAAGAGTGGCAGCGCGTGTACGGCCCGACCAAGGGCTGCGCGAAAGTGCACACCGTCGGGCAATTTTATGATCACCCGCTATATATACAGGCGGTGGTGCAGCGAATTGGCTCCGTGCTGCGGCAATTTCCGGATAGCTCCCGCATCCATCTGGTGTTCAGCGCGCATGGGTTGCCGATGAGCTTGGTGGAGAAGGGCGACCCGTACCCCCGGCAGATCGAAACGACGGTGAAGCTGGTGTGCGAGGCCGGCGCGCGGCAATATGCTGGCTGGCCTCGAACGCACCTTTTGTGCTATCAAAGCCGCGTCGGTCCGGCCAAGTGGCTGCAGCCGCCGCTGACCGGCACCATCGAACGGCTCGGGCACGAGGGCGTCAAGGAAATGCTGGTGGTGCCTATCTCGTTTGTTACCGAGCATATAGAAACGCTGCACGAAATTAATATCGAGGCTCGCACCGAAGCCAAGAATCTTGGCATCGTAACCTTTAGGATGATGCCGGCTGTGGGGGATTCGCCACTTTTTATCGCAGCCCTGAAAGATTTAGTCCTGCGGGCCGTAGGAATGGAAACGGAGCCGGCGGTGATACCTGCTTCGTTGGAGAATTCCTCAGGTGCCAACGTTCGATGAAGAGGTTTCACCACAGAGGGCGCAGAGAGCACAGAGTCGCGAAGAGGGGAGACTACCTCCAGGCGGGTCTTGGACGCAAAAGAATCGCGGCTGCGCTATAATCCCCGGCGAGATTTCAGCAAATGACCACCACGTATAATCCAGGCATCCACCGGTTTGCCAAGTTCGTCGTGGCATGGACGGTGCTCCTTTTCATTGCCGGCGCTCTGGTCACTTCCAATAATGCGGCACTCTCGGTTCCGGACTGGCCCAAGTCGTTTGGAACGTGGTTTCCTTCGCTGAGGCAGCTTGCCGGGGGCGCGTTCTTCGAGCATTCCCACCGCGTAATTGCGGGCGGGTTGGGCATTTTTACGCTGGCGCTGGCGATTCTGATTTGGCTCAAAGACGAGCGTCGTTGGTTGCGCTGGTTCGGCGTGATCGCCGTTGCTGGAGTAGCGGTGCAAGCCGTTTTGGGCGGTGAAGTGGTCAGGCAGTTGCTGCAATACTGGCTGCCCGTTATGCATGCGTGTTTCGCGCAAATTGTTTTCGCTGCCGTGCTTGGAATGGCCGTGTTCACGAGCCGTTGGTGGATCTCGGAGCGCCCGCAGCTTGCGGACCGCGGCACGCCCTCCATTCAATCGGTGGCGCTGGTCAACGCGGGCGTGATCTTTCTACAGGTCGTGCTGGGCGCGGGCTTCCGGCACTCCGAAATACCGGTGTGGCCACATATTGTGGGCGCGTTTGCGGTTATGGCGACCGTGACGTGGACTGCTGTGGCGCTTCGCAAGCGTTTCGGCGACTCCGCCGAACTGTCGCGGGCGCGTGCTCTGCTTCATGCCATGTTTGGTCTCCAGTTCGTGCTGGGATTTGGCGCTTACTGGGTCCGGCTCGCGTCTGAAAAAGCTGGACCTACGTCGCTCACTGTGATTGTGACGGTAACTCACACTGTGGTTGGAGCATTGCTATTCGCGTTTTCGATTCTAATTGCTTTGATTTGCTATCGATTGGTGCCGCGCGGAAGGGAAGTCGCGGCGGCACCAAGCCAGGTGGCGGTGCAATGAGCACACTGCGCACGGCGGAGCTGACGCTGGCGTCACGCGCGCATGCGTATGTCGCGCTGACTAAGCCGGATGTGTCGTTTCTTGTGCTGATCACCACCGCCGCAGGCTATTACATGGGTGCGCGCGGCCCGGTCGCCTGGCTGCACCTGATTCACACCGTTTTTGGAACCATGCTGATCGCCGGAGGCACCGCGGCGCTGAATCATTATGTCGAGCGCGACTCTGACCGGCTGATGCGGCGTACGGCGTCGCGGCCGCTGCCGAGCGGCGTGCTGAAGCCGCGGCAGGCGCTGGCGTACGGGATTGCATTGTCGGTGGCCGGCGCGTTGTATCTATATTTCGCCGCGGGTGCGCTTGCGGCTGGACTTGGCGTAGCAACGTGCCTCAGTTATTTGCTGGCGTACACGCCGCTGAAGAAGCGCACCGTGTGGGCCACGTTTGTCGGGGCGTTTCCCGGGGCGATCCCCCCGATGATCGGGTGGGTGGCCGCCACTGGCAGGCTCGATCTCGGCGCTTGGCTGCTGTTCGCGATTCTTTTCTTCTGGCAGTTCCCGCATTTTCACGCCATTGCTTGGATGTATCGCGAAGATTATGCGCGCGCGGGCATTCTGATGCTTCCGGTGGTCGACCCCGAGGGCTCGCGGACGTTCCGGCAAATTCTGGTGACGGCGGCGGCGCTTGTGGGCGTTAGCCTGTTACCGGCGATCGCCGGGCTCGCTGGAATTATTTACTTCTTTGGGGCGCTGCTGCTCAGCGTGGGACTTTTGCAGGTTTGCCTTTGGGCTGCTAGTTCGCGGACTAACGTTCGCGCCAAGTGGTTGATGCACGCTACCGTTTTGCACATCCCGCTTTTGCTTGCTCTCATGGTCTACGACAAGATCCCCCGGTAACTTGACGCTACACGTTTTTCGTGTGAGGTGCTGCTTCTGCGTGCGTTCCCGCTCGTGCTGACGAAAGGCCTCAGGTCCAAACGGCGGACCTGAGCTACATATTCTGTGGGAACGCTGGTGTATGCACATTTCGCGCACGCGAGGGTCACTGCGTTAAAGCGGCGGCAAGTCGGCCACACTGCAAAATTAGGCGGGGACGTGGGGTGCCAGGGCTACGGCTTGGGCTCGAGCTGGCTCCACGTTAGGGCGAGATTTGTTGTGCTTGTGTTCTAGCGAGGCGCCTATGAAGGCGGCGAATAGGGGGTGCGGTTCTAGCGGTTTGGACTTGAATTCGGGGTGGAACTGGCAGCCTAGGAACCAGGGGTGGTCGGGGGCTTCGATTATCTCTACGTAATTCTCGTCTGGGGTGCGACCGGTTATCAGGAGACCGGCGCCGGTCAGGGTCTTCTCGTAATCGCGGTTGAATTCGTAGCGGTGGCGGTGGCGCTCGCTGATTTCGAGCTTGCCGTAGGCCCGATTCGCTAAGGAGCCCGGCGTTAGCTTGCAGGGCCAGGCGCCCAGGCGCATGGTGCCGCCCATTTCGTCGACGCCCAGGAGTTCGCGCAGTTTGTAAATCACGCGATGCGGCGTCTGGGGATCAAACTCCGTGCTGTCTGCGGTCTTCAGTTCGGCCACATCACGCGCGTACTCGATCGTGGCGCACTGCATGCCCAGGCAAATTCCGAAGAAGGGAACTTTGTGCTCGCGGGCATACTGAATGGTGTGCACCATGCCTTGAATGCCGCGCTTGCCGAATCCGCCGGGGACCAAAATGCCGTCATATCCGCGCAGCCGCGCCGCCGCCGTTTCCGGCGAATCAATCTCCTCGGCTTCAATCCAATCCAGCACCGTTTTGTGGTTGTGGGCCAGCCCGCCGTGCAGCAGCGCTTCGCGCAAACTCTTGTATGCGTCCTCGAGCTGCACGTATTTCCCGACGACGGCGATGCGCACTTCGCCAGCGGGGTGATGCAGCCGCTGCACCAAATCCACCCACGGCTTCAAATCCTGCGGATGATGTTCAAGCTTGAGCGAGCGCAAAATCTGCGCGTCCAAGCCCTCGCGGGCCAGTTCCACCGGCACGGCGTAAATGGTGTCCACGTCCTCCATGGAAATGACGCAGGATTCCGCCACGTTGCAGAACAGGGCAATCTTCTTCTTCAGGTCGGCGGGAATGTGGCGGTCGCTGCGGCAAAGCAAAATATCCGGCTGAATCCCGATGCCGAGCATTTCCTTCACGCTGTGCTGGGTCGGCTTGGTTTTTAGCTCGCCGGCGGCGGCGATGAAGGGAACCAGGGTCACGTGGACAAACAGCGTGTTCTCCGCGCCGAGCTCGAGGCGCATCTGGCGGATGGCTTCGAGGAAGGGAAGCGATTCGATGTCGCCGACGGTGCCGCCGATTTCCACGATGACGACATCGACGCCTTCGGAAACTTTCTTGATCGTCGCTTTGATTTCGTCGGTGACGTGAGGAATCACTTGCACGGTTTTGCCGAGGAAATCGCCGCGGCGCTCTTTGGTCAAGATGGTTTCGTAGATTCGTCCGGTGGTCCAGTTGTTGTCGCGGGAAAGCTTGGCGTGCGTGAAGCGCTCGTAGTGCCCGAGGTCGAGATCCGTCTCGGCGCCGTCTTCGGTCACAAAAACTTCGCCGTGCTGAAACGGGCTCATCGTGCCAGGATCAACGTTGAGGTACGGATCGCACTTTTGCAGGGTGACTTTGAAACCGCGACTTTCGAGGAGACAACCGATTGAGGAGGCCGCTACGCCTTTTCCAAGCGAGGAAACCACACCGCCAGTTACAAAGATATATTTTGGCGCCATCCTTAGAGCCCGCAGGACACATTTCCGCGGGCTTGTTAGCCCTCCGCAGGAGTGACGTACAATCAATTATGGTCGGAAGTCCGCAAACTGTCAAATCGCATTCCTGAAGGCTTCAAAGTCGAATATTTTCTAGCTGATAGATATTCACGAGAGCGAGAAACCTTTTTTCCTCATCGGTGTTCTTATGCTCGGATGGTGTCCGTCTTCGTCGTTGCAGTAGTGTTTACATTTTGGAACGTGGGGACTCCAAAATCGTAAACGCAACCGCCGAGAGGTCCATCCAACAAGTATAAGGACGAAAAGCGCGCTCCGCTCCAGGTTCGGCTGCTCGCTCAATTTTGGAGAGCCCACAGGGCTTTCCTGCGTAGGAAAGGGAAAATGAACCGACTGATTCGATCCAGCTTCATTGCCGCTTGGCTCGCCGCAGCTATGTTTGTTTCCGTGGCTCTTGGCGCGCAGCAAAAGCCGCAAAGCGTTTTGCCGCAAAGACAATCTTACGATCCGAGCCGCGAAGTTTCGCTGCAAGGCGTCGCCCTGGGCTTCACCGAAAATTCGTCGACCCCGCCGCTCGGCGCGCACGTTTCCGTGCAGACGTCCTCCGGCACCCTCGATGTGCATCTCGGCAGCGCAAAATTGCTGCAAGCCAATCATTTCACACTGGCCGCAGGCGACAGCGTTCGTATCGTCGGTGAAAGCCTTCCATTTGGCGCAGGAAGCCAGTTCTTTGCGCGCATCATACAGAAGGGCAATCAGTCGGTGGCATTGCGCAGCACGCGAGGTTTTCCGCTGCGGACCGCGGCAAAGCAGGCAGGTGCCCAGTGAATCGCATCCTGCTTGTCGCCGCCATTGCGTTCGCAATCGTCTCCGCGGCTTGCGGGGGCAACGGGACTTCTTCTACGCCGCCGCCACCTACCGGTAATTTTTCTAATGCCAGCCTAAAAGGCTCGTACGCCTTCTCGATGAGCGGTCAGGATGGGACAACTGGCGCTTTCATCGCGCGCGTTGGGAGTTTTAACGCTGACGGCAATGGAAATATCACTGCCGCGCTTGAAGATGTCAACGTCGGGGGATCTTTCCGGCAGGCGCTATCGTTTACAGGCACTTATTCGATTCAATCGAACGGGAAGGGCACCTTGACGTTGAACGGAGCGCTCGGCGGGGGCCTGCAGTTGAGCATCGCTTTGAATTCGGCGAGCCAGGGTGTCATGACCCAAACGGATCTCGCGGCGACCTCCAGCGGAAGCTTTTCGCTGCAATCGACAGCGGGTTTTAGCAATCCTGGCATCGCCGGGAATTATGTTTTTGATGTGTCTGGCGGGGCCGTGTCTAACGGCGCCCCGGTTTCCGCGATTGGGCAGGCCGTGACCGACGGCAACGGAAACGTGACGGGCGGAGTTTTTGACACTAACGACGGCAATAGCACGGGGCCTTCGGGGCCGCAGACTTTGGCAGCATCCACGTATGCGGTCGATACCACCAACAATGGCACAACTTTCGGAAGAGGCACGATCAATCTTGCGGGCCTTTCTTTCGTCTTCTACATTGTCGATGGCACCCACCTAAAAATGTTGGAGGAAGATACCAACGCTGTCACATTGGGCGATGCGCTGAAACAGTCTGGAATTCCGGCCACAACAGCGGCGTGGAATGCCGGGAGCTTCGTCTTCGCTATTGGGGGATCCGCTGTGCTTGGGACGGCTGGGCCCGTCTCGCGCGCGGGGCGGTTCACAACGAGCGGGTCGGGGACACTGTCTACCGTGGTCCTCGATGACAACGATGATGGCACCGTCAGGTCCACCGGCACTACGCTTTCGAACACAACCTATGCGATTGACGCGACGGCCGGCATCGCAGGCAGCGGGCGGGGAACTTTGACGTTCACAGACCCCAGCCTTGGAACTTTCTCCTTCGTCTTCTATCTCGTGTCGCAAACCCAAGCAGTTATGCAGGACACCAGTAATGGCATTATTGGCGACGGGACCATGCTTGCGCAGGCCAGTACAATCTCAGCGTCATCCCTGGCCGGAAACTACGTCTTCAATTGGAGCGGAGTTGTTCGGCCGTCCAGCGGCAACGTTGGTTTTGAGGAGGACTTCGTTGGCCAATACGCACAATCCAGCTCGGCCAGCCTGAGTGGAGCGGTGGACTTCGTCGAACTCGGCACCACCAGCAACCACCCGCTTTTTACGAACAGCGCGGTTTCCGGAAGTTTATCTCTGGTTGGCAACGGGAACGGCAGCAACAATTACCAGGTGACCATAACGACTAGCGGCGTTTCTCCGAACACTTTCAACTTCAAGGCCTACGTTGCCGCTGGGAACGTGGTCTTCCTGGTGGGTGCGGACAGCAATCAAATCATCGCGGGGAACACGTCTCCGCAAACCCAATAATCAATAATCAGGGGACTTGCGAACGCGCCTGAAGGTCATTGCCGCTCGGTCGATTCCTGCCCGGCGGCATCACTTTTGGAGCAACTTCTCCACACGGGCTACGTCTTCGGGAACGTCCACGCTGACGGCGTCGTGCTCCACTTCCGCCACGCGGATCTTCAAGCCGTTCTCGAGCCAGCGAAGCTGCTCCAGCTGCTCGACCCGTTCCAGCTCCCCCTGCGGCAGAGTCGGGTACTCCAGCAGGGCATCGCGGCGAAAAACATACAGGCCCAAATGCTTAAGATGGCGGGCCTGCACATGACCAGCCGTGTCGCGCACCCACGGGATCGGCGCCCTTGAGAAGTAGAGGGCGTTCTCGTCGAAATCCAGCACCACCTTGCAAACGTTGGGATCCATGATGTCGGCGGGAATCTTGATCGGCGTTGCCACCGTCGCAATGGCCGCCTGGGGTTCCTCGAGCAGAGCCCCCACCGCTGTGTCCACGGCGGCGGGGTCGAGCAGCGGCTCATCGCCTTGCACGTTTACAAAGACGTCTCCGCTCTCATGCGCCGCCACTTCGGCCACCCGTTCCGTCCCGGTGCGGTGATCCGGCCGCGTCATGCGTGCCTCCCCGCCAAACCCCAGCACGGCCTTTACGATGCGCTCATCGTCTGTGGCCACGATGACCCGGTCCGCGCGCTGTGCCAACTTGGCACGCTCATATACCCGTTGAATCATGGGCTTCCCGCCCAGGGATACCAGAGGCTTCCCGGGCAGCCGACTGGAACCATATCGTGCCGGAATTACCACAACTACGCTTGCCGAACTCATGGTGTGCCTTTCCTACAGTATTTCTACGCGGCTTGTACTGTAACTTTCCGGGGCTGACAAGTCATCAGAGTGGCGTGGTCAAGTCATCAGACTACCGTGGTGCTTGGTGGTGGGCGTGTTGACAAAAGATTGACAAAATTTCTTGGAATCATTTAGGAATTGTTCTTGTCTTGTAAAGTGGCAGTGATAGAATTCAGCTTAGTCCTACCGCGCGGCCGTTCCGGGAGGTCCGGGTCGAGTGAGGGAACCGTGAAGCGCGACGTATATCAGTTCCGCCTTCTGAGTTGGTTCGTTATCGTCCTGTCTGTTTGCCTGACTTTGTTTCTAGCCTCCGTCCCCGCAGTTGCGCAGGATTCTTCCACGTCCGACGATTCCACGGCTAAAGGCGACGGCAAGCCCAAAGAGGACGCTAAACCGAAAGATGCCGCGAAGTCCAAAGAGGACGTGAAAAAAGACAGCGCCGGTTTTGCGGTCAAGCCGCTCACCGGGTTGCATATGGATGTCGACCTCGCGCTTATTAACGTCACCGTCACCGATCCCTACAATCGTTTGGTGACCGGACTGGATCCGGACAACTTCCGGGTCTACGAAGACAACATCGAGCAGGAAGTCGTCACGTTCTCTTCCGAAGACGTACCCATCTCCATCGGCGTCATATTCGATTTCAGCGGCAGCATGGCCAACAAAATCGGGAAGGCCCGGGAAGCGGCGCTGCAATTTTTCAAGACCGCCAATCCTCAGGATGAGTTTTTCCTGGTCAGCTTCAACGAGCGCGCCGAACTTACGAGCGCCTTCACGAATAGTATCGAAGACCTGCAAAGCCGAATGATGATGACTGCGCCCAAGGGGCGCACCGCGCTGCTCGACGCCATCTATCTGGGCCTTAGCCAGATGAAGGGTGCCCGAAACGGCAAGCGCGCCTTGCTCATCCTATCGGATGGAGGGGATAATCATAGTCGTTACAATGAAAGCGATATCAAGCGTCTCGTTAAGGAAGCCGACACCCAGCTCTATGCCATCGGCATCTTTGACCCGCTTGGCTACCGCAACCGGACGCCCGAGGAGCTCAACGGCCCGTCTCTATTAGGCGAGGTCACCGAATTAACCGGTGGCCGAGTCTTCGCTGTTGAGAACCTTAATGAGCTGCCGGACATTGCATCCAAAATCGGCATGGAGCTGCGAAACCAATATGTCCTGGGATATCGCCCGAGCAATAAGACGCATGATGCGCGCTGGAGAAAAATCAAAATCAAGCTGCGCGCGCCCAAGGGGCTTCCACCCCTCAACGTGTATTCGAAGACTGGCTACTACGCTCCCAGCCACTAATCCCTCGTCTTTGTCCTCTCGTCGCGGCTTTCTGGCTCTGGTCGTTTCCGTAAGTCTTCTTTTCAGCGTAGGAATCGCGCTGGCGCAAATTCCGTCGGTTGGGAGCGCCCCGCCGCCTCCGGGTCCGCCTGCCGGGGGACAGGATTCCAAGATCCGCGTGGACGTCAACCTGGTCGTCCTACACACCACAGTGATCGACGATCGCGGGCGGTTCGCCGACGGCCTGAAACAGGAAAGTTTTCGCGTTCTAGAGGACAAAGTCGAGCAGAAGCTCTCCCTCTTCAAGCGCGAAGACATTCCCGTCAGCATGGGCTTGGTGATTGATAACAGCGGCAGCATGCGCGACAAGCGCCCGCGCGTGAACCAGGCTGCTATCACCCTGGTTGAAGCCAGCAATCCGCAGGACGAAGCGTTTGTGGTCAACTTCAACGACGATTTCTATCTCGATCTTGACAAGGATTTCACCAACAGTGTCCCGGAGCTAAAAGAAGCGCTTGAGCGCATCGACTCCCGCGGCAGCACCGCGCTTTACGACGCCATTATTGGCTCGCTTGACCATGTCAAGAAGGGCCACAAAGACAAGAAGGTGCTGCTGATCGTCACCGATGGCGAAGACAATACCAGCCACAATTCGCTGGAGAAGACCGTTCGCGAAATCCAGAAAACGGACACAGTCATCTACACCATCGGCCTGCTAAGCGAGGAGAGCAAAAAGAGCGCCAAGCGCGCAAAACGTGCGCTCGAAGAAATCGCTAAAGCTTCCGGTGGTCTGGCTTACTTTCCGGAAAATGTGGAAGACGTGCACAACATCTGCGAGCAAGTCGCGCACGACATCCGAAATCAGTACACACTCGCGTACTACCCGACCAATACCAAGCGCGATGGCACGTTCCGCGCTGTCCAGGTCGAGGTCATCCCGCCGCGCGGCCGCGGCAAGCTGGTCGCACGCACCCGCAACGGTTACTACGCGCCGGGCGGCCCTAACTCCAGCGCCTCTGGCAACTGATCCATTCGTTGATTTCTTGGCTGTCTGCGGCAGGTTTCAACCCTTTGCCCCTTCTATTGAATTCCATGGCCAAGCGTGACGAATCCCAAGTTCGTGGCGTCTATACCCTTGACATCGCCCTTGACATCGGGCGGCGACTGGCCTATATGTAGAACCTAGATAGGTAGCTCATCTAGGGGTCAAAGACGTGGGGCAGGAAAAGGTCGAATTCCTTAAAGGCACGCTGGATATGCTTATCCTCAAGATTGTCGACCCCGGCCCGATTCACGGCTACGCCATCTCCCAGCGCATTCAGCAAATCTCCAGGGATTTCTTTCAGATTCCGCAAGGCTCGCTATATCCCGCGCTGCATCGCCTCGAAGAGCGCGGCTGGCTGGCCGCCGAGTGGAAAGACACCAGCACCGGACGCGAGGCCAAGTTTTATAAGCTCACCCGCCAGGGCCGCAAGCAGCTCGAAACCGAAGTGCTCAACTGGGAGCAACTCACCTCGGCTGTTTCCCTGATTCTCCGAACCTCCGAGTAAGAGGCCGACATGCACTGGCTCCGTCGTCTTTGGCACAAGTCGGTGGCGGAAAGGCAGCTCGATTCCGAGCTGAATTTCCATCTTGAGCAGCAGATTTCCGCATACGTAGCGTCTGGAATTCCACCCGAGGAGGCGCGACGCCGCGCGAATCTTGAGTTTGGGGGAGTAGAGCGTTTCAAGGAGGAATGCCGCGAGACGCGCACGGAAAATCCATTCGACATTCTTCTTCGTGACTTCCGCTTCGCCTTTCGGGGCCTGCTAAAGGATCGCAAGTTTGCGTTGATCGCGATGTTCGCGCTGGCGCTGGGGATCGGCTCCTCCACCGCGATTTTCAGCGTGATCGATAATGTCCTTCTCCATCCTTTTCCATATAAGGACACGCCGCGCCTGGTGACGTTGCGGTTTCGGGATCTGGATCAACAGGACCGCGGGCGAGGGATGTATACGCGCGCCGAGCTGCAGGACTACACGGAGCAGAACCATGTCTTCGACCAGGTGATCGGCAACCTCGAGGACGACATAGCCTACACCGCCTTCGATCACACCGTGCGCCTGGGTGGTAACTACGTGACTCCCGGATCCTTCGAGCTTCTGGGAATGCCGGCCTATCTGGGTCGTTCGCTGGAACCTGCGGACTACCAAGCCGGCGCTGCTCCAGTTTTCGTTTTGCGTTATCTCGCGTGGATGTCGCAATTCGAGGGCGATCCATCTATCGTAGGTAAGACATTCGTATTGAACGGCGCTCCACGCACGCTGGTGGGCATAATGCCGCCGCGCTTCGCATGGGGCGGCGCCGACCTGTGGCTGCCGCGCAGCCCGGAGAGCCGGGAAGTGATCGGCGGCGGACAATTTCCAAATTACTGGGGCATGATCGCCCATCTGAGGCCGGGCGTTTCGATGGCCGAAGCGGCAGCCGACCTGGAAGTAATTGTCAGGCGACGCGCCGCGGCATTTCCCGGGGACTATCCCAAGCATTTCAGCGTAGAAATCGAGCGATTTGCGCTTATCGGCACGGGCCGGCACTTTCGGAGCACGCTTGCAATTCTCTTTACGGCGGTGGCATTGCTGTTGCTCATTGGTTGCGGAAATGTAGCGAATCTGTTGCTGGCCCGCGCCACCACGCGGGAAAGGGAATTCGCCGTCCGGGCGGCGCTGGGAGCGAGTCGCGCTCGACTAATGAGCCAGCTCCTGGTAGAGAGCCTTCTTTTGGCCATCGGCGGGGCGGTGGCGGGGATTTTCTTCGCGTGGGGCGGGGTTAAAATATTGTCGGCTTCGATTCCTCCGTTCACGATCGCCTCCGAATCGGTGGTGGAGATGAACGGAGCGGTGCTTTTGTTCGCCTTATGCGCCGCTGTCGGTACGGTGCTGGTATTCGGCCTGGTGCCGGCGCTGCGCGCCTCGCGATGCTGCCTGCATGACTCGCTACGCGACAACAGCAAGGCGGTCACCTCATCGGCGGGCGCGGTGAGGCTGCGCAATGCGGTCATCGTGGCGGAAGTAGCGCTGTCCCTAACGCTGCTGTTTACCGCCGGTTTGTTCACGCGCAGTTTTCGACGCCTGCTGGACGTTCCGCTTGGTTTGCGGTCAGACCACGTTTTGGTGGTGCGCATGCCATTACCGCCGGAACGCTATAAAACCGCGACGCAACTGGCTTCGTTCTTTCGGCCGCTAATTACCCGCCTCAAGTCCACACCCGGTGTCGAGTCTGCGTCGGCCATGAGCTCCATTCCGGCCTATGGAGGTATACGGAGCGAAGTGCATATCTCCGGCAAAACGCACACGGAGAAATGGGAGACGATCTTCCAACTGTGCAGCCAGGATCATTTCTCGCTCCTGCGCATTCCCTTGCTGGATGGCCGGTCGTTTCTCGATGACGAAGTCAATGATGGGCGAAAAGTGGCGGTGATCAACAAAACCTTTCAGCGACGGTATTTCGGAGATGAAAATCCCATCGGAAAGCGCATCCATCTGGAAACGTTGAAAACCTTTCCAGATCCCGTGAGCGAGCCGTGGTTCGAAGTCATTGGCATCGTCGCGGACGTGAAGAATCAGGGTGTGCAAGAACCCACCATTCCCGAGGCGTGGATTCCGTATACCGTTACAGGTTCGGCCATGCGCGGAATCCTGATACGCACGACCGGCGACCCCAGGGCAATGGTCCGCACCGTGGGAAGGGAAGTGTGGGCCATCGATTCCAGTGTGGCCATGGCCGAGCCGCAAACCCTGGACTCCTTTCTGAACATTTTTTCTTACGCCCAGCCGCGGCTTGGATTCTTGCTGGTTACCGTATTCGCTTCCATTGGCCTGCTGCTGGTGACCATCGGGGTATACAGCGTGATTGCTTACAGCACATCGCGCCGCACCCACGAGATTGGTTTGCGGATGGCGCTTGGGGCGGCTGCTCGCGACGTGATGACCATGATTTTAGGCCAGGGCCTGCGGCTCGTGGGCATGGGAATCGCCATAGGCCTGCTCGGCAGCGTGGCGCTAGCGCGCGTAATTGTCGCGCAACTGTGGGGTGTATCCCCTTACGAACCGCTTACGTTCGCGTCGGTTGCGATATTGCTGTTGACTATTGGACTGCTGGCCTGCTGGGTGCCTGCCCGGCGCGCCACCCGCATCGATCCCACCACCGCTTTGCGCTACGAATAATTTTTAAAGTTTCGGAAACTTTTTGAGGGTTTTGTCGTCTCTTGTATAGGTAGACGTTCTACAGGTAGAACAACTGCCCACTGTCAACCCGTTCCGTCCAGACCGGCAGATGGTGTCCTCCCAGGTGTGTCTCGAGGTGCGCCGTGAAAGTTACCTTCGCAATGGAGAGCATTTTGCGCCGGGCGTTCGTGCTCTGGTGCCTTACCTTTACCGCGCAGGCATCGCTGCTGCCTGCGCGTGCACAAACGCGGCAACCGGATAGTGCGGCTCCTTCCTGTGTTTCCCCGGAAATGGCCCGGCTTATCGTCCAGGAGCGAGACGGAGTTCGCGTGAACTCTCCTAGCCAAGGTGGAAACGAGGCGGCGGCCGTTCGCGATAACGCCAGGGGCATTATTGCCACTAAAGCGCCAGAAACCGGGGAAACCATGACCGAGGCGCACAAATGGTTCCTGAAAGCGGCGCGCAAGGGCTATGCGCCCGCCCAGGTGAACCTTGCAGTGCTCTCATTGGCTGGTTGGGGCACGCGCCCAAACGCCGGTGAAGCTCTGTACTGGCTGCACGCCGCGGCAGAGCAGGGGTACGCACCGGCACTCTTCGATCTTGGCATTGTGTATCTCGAGGGCTGTGGTGTGCGCCGCGATTACCCCGAGGCGTTCCGCTTCTTTGAAAAGGGCGCTCTAAGCGGCGACCCTGCTGGGCAGATGAATTTCGGTTACCTCTACGACCAGGGCTTAGGTGTGGCACAGAATCGCCCAGAAGCCGCGAAATGGTACCGTCGGGCGGCGGACAGCGGCGAACCCCGAGCGCAGTTCAATCTCGCCGATCTGTATCTTCGTGGCGAGGGCGTCCCTCATGACGAATCTGCGGCATTTGCGTGGTTTCAAAAGGCGGCGCTCGGAGGTCACGTAGAAGCCCGCATCATGGTAGGCAGCATGTACGCCGCGGGGCGCGGCACGCCGGCAGATCCTGCCGCCGCTTATATGTGGCTTTCGTTGGCGGCGCTGCAGGGCGATTCCCGAGCGAACACGAAACTCGAAATGCTCCGATCCCAAATGACGGCAGAACAGCTAGAGGAAGCTAGCGGTCGTGCCCGATCCCTGGCCCAATCGCCAAAGTGGCAACCGCGGCAGTCCCTGTTCCATTGAGTTGCTGTGAGAGTTTTTGTTGATTACGGCTGCGCGGCGGCGACCACCGCGGTGTCCCGAGCCATCTCCCGCTTTATCCGCTCGGCTATCCCCATTGCCTGCTCATCGCGTGGTTCGATCTTTAGGTAGGATTCCAGGTCTTTACTTGCCCCAGGCAGATTGTGTTGGTGTAGGTGAATTCTTAGCAGGAGCAAGTATGCAGGCGCTAACTTCGCATCGCGCAGCAACGCTTGCTCGGCGCTTCGCTCCGCTTCCACCAAGCGCTTCAATCCGTACTGGGCCCATGCCAAGTAGTATTTTCCGACTGCGGACGCCGGATCCAGTTCCACGGCCCGTTGGAGAAGCGTTTCTGCCTCAGGAAATTCGTCCTTCTGACACAGAATGGCAGCCAAGCCGAACTGCGGCGGCGCGAAGTTTCCTTTAGTGAGGTCGATGGCTTTCTGGAAAGCCTGCTCCGCCTCCGCTAGATGTAAGAGCCGGAACTGGGCGACGCCCAAGTCGTAATACGCCTCGTAATGTTCCGGATATTGTGCGATGGCCTGCTCGAGGTATGCGATGCTCTTCTCTGTCTCGCCTTTCGCGAGCATATGGCTGCCTTTTTCGAACGCCGCGTGCCCTTTGCCCGCCATCTTCAGGTCTTGCACGGACACCACGTAGCTGTTTCGAGTTGCTTTGGAGTCCGTCTGTCCCGAACAAATTCTCGCTGAAAATAGATTTGCCGGTGAAACCAAGACAATGATGAAAAGAAAATTGCGGAATCTTCTGCCAAATCCGGAAGCGTTCATTGCGACTTGCTCTCAGGCGGGAAAGTCATCCCCCGTCAACACCTCCATTCTGGGAACAAACACCCAACGCAAGAGGCGTGAATCCGTTTTTGTGTGGGCGAAGGTAACTGCACGGACGAACAGAGGGGTTAACTGCCCGATCGGACAGCAGTCGCATCGGGCGCTTTAGATTTCACTCTCGCTACACGCCTAGCTTCTGCTTACGGTTCCTCTCTTCACTACCTCGTCGCTTGGCGACTCCGCCGCTTCGCGGAGAAAGCTCGTTCCATGAGGAATGACGGCGCCGAAATTCTGTGCGATTGTTTGCCCCATATCCGCCAGCGTTTCGCGGATGCCTAGGTTCACGCCCGCCCTGCCTGCTGGGGAGTACGCCAAGATCGGCACGTACTCGCGGGAATGATCCGTGGTTTCCCATCGGGGGTCGGGGTCGCAGCCGTGATCGGCGGTAATCATGAGCAAGTCCGTGCGAGCAAGCCGCGGCAGGAAGTCTGTAAGCAAGGCGTCGAACTCCTCCAGCGATTTCGCAAAGCCCTCCACGTCTTTACGGTGGCCGTACAACATGTCGAAATCCACGAGATTGCCAAAGATTAGGCCCTTCTCACGCTGTTGAAGGGCTGCGCTCAATTTTTCCATGCCATCGGCGTTGCTTTTCGTGGTGACGTAATCTTGCACGCCGCGCCCGTTGTAAATGTCGTGAATTTTCCCGATGCCGAACACTGGCACGCCGCGCTCCTCCAGAACATCCAGCAGCATCGGCTTCGGCGGGTCGACAGCATAATCGTGTCGGCGCGGAGTGCGCGCGAAATTGCCGACGGGGCCGGCGAACGGCCGCGCAATCACGCGCCCCACGCGATTTGGCCCGTCGAGCAACTTTCGCGCAATTTCGCACATGCGATACAGTTCTGCGATTGGAATCACGTCTTCATGCGCGGCAATTTGGAAAACGCTGTCGCCGGAGGTATAGACGATGGGCTTGCCCGTACGCACATGCTCTTCGCCCAACTCCTTGATAATTTCCGTTCCGGAGGCGGGCTTGTTGCCGATTGTCTTGCGCCCGATCGAGCGTTCAAATTCCGCGATCAAGTCCGGCGGGAATCCGTTCTTGTAAACGGGGAACGCTTGGTCCAGCCACACCCCGGCCATTTCCCAATGCCCGGTCGTCGTATCTTTTCCCGGCGAGCGCGTAGCGCCTTTGCCGTAAGCACCGATAGGCGCGGCGGCAGGCTGCAAATGTTTCAGCGGCGCGATGTTCGCCAAGCCCAATCGCACCAAATTCGGAACCTTCAGCGGTCGCGATTCCGCGACGTGCCCCAGCGTGTTGCGTCCGACGTCACCGTAATCCGCGGCGTCCGGCAATTCGCCGAAGCCCACGCTGTCCAGCACCACCCAGATGACTCTTTCCCACGCGCCCATCGCCGCACTCCTTGCTTTCGAGCACTCCCGCGAACTCTAGCACAGCCCGCGAGTCGGTGGCGTTGCGACTCCGGCGGTTTCGGCGGTATGCTTTGTTCACGAATTCCTCGTCATGCTGGAGTGAACTTTTCTTCTCGGCGCTGCGTAGTAAGGAACGGAGCGGTGTGCAATGGCTAACGGTCAATCTCCCCGCCGAACTTCGCTGGTGCTCCCGATTGTGCTGGTCACTATCGGTGCGATGTTCTTGTACGCGAACTGGCGCCCGGCGTTTGATCCCTGGCCGATCCTGCGCACTTACTGGCCGCTTATCCTGGTATTTGTCGGTCTCGGGAAAATGTGGGATGCCACGCGCGCGCGGCAGAATCCGGGCGGGACAGCGCGATCTGGCGTTTCTCTAGGAGCGACTTTCGGCATTTTAGCGTTCGTGCTGGTGTTGGTCATTCTATTTTGGCACGGCCGCGCTTTCAGCCACGGTCGCCATTATTCCAGCGATGCGCAGCACCAGTCGCGAACGGTGGACCGGCAGGGCGCCAAGTCCGTAAATATCTTTCTCGAAACCAGCTCCGGCGAATTCGATATCAGCGGCGGCTCAAGCCATCTGCTCGACGCCGATTTCAATTACAGCGATTCCTACGAAACGCCTCGCGTCGATTACAACATCGCGGACGGCGTCGGCCACCTGAGTATTTCTCAGGATCATGGAAGCACAACCTTCGGCGCCAAACACAATCAGTGGAATTTGCGCTTCAGCAATGACGTGCCGCTCGAATTGAAAGTCGAAATTGGAGCAGGCCGTGGAAACCTGCGCCTTCGCGATCTTCCCGTAACGCACCTGGAGATGTCGATGGGCGCGGGCCAGGCGGATGTGGACCTTACCGGCGACCGGAAGAATGATCTAGAGGCCAATCTCGAAGGCGGCGTCGGCCAGGTTACCATCCGGCTGCCCCGAAAAGTTGGCGTCGTGGTGCGGGCTTCCGGCGGGATCGGCGCCGTCGACGCGCACGGATTGCGCCACGAAGATGGCGAATACACCAACGAAACCTACGGCAAGACTCCCGCCACGATTCGCCTTACGGTGCACGGCGGCGTGGGGCAAATCAGCCTGATCGAAGAGCCGTAAACACTTGGTTTGCCCTGCCCTCGCGCTCGCCGTATAATTTGAAGTTTGGGCAGCGCTCGCGGAACGCGCTGTCTGAGCTTCCCTGTGGCGACCAACGAACTCATCCCGGTGAACACCAGCCAAGACACTATCTCCATCCGCGGTGCGCGCGTTCACAACCTCAAAAATATCAGCCTGGAAGTGCCTCACAACGCCATCACCGTGGTTACCGGCGTCAGCGGCTCGGGCAAATCTTCGCTCGCGTTTGACACCATTTACGCGGAGGGGCAGCGCCGCTACGTGGAATCGCTTTCCGCCTATGCGCGGCAGTTTCTCGAGCGCATGGAAAAGCCCGATGTCGATGAGATTTCCGGGATTGCGCCGGCGGTGGCTATCCGGCAGAAGAATTCCACGCGCAACCCGCGCTCTACGGTGGCAACGGCGACGGAAATTTACGATTACTTGCGTTTGCTGTTCGCGCGCTGCGGGCAAACGTTTTGCATCAAGTGCGGAGCGGAGGTGCGGCGGGACAATCCGGAAGCAATCGCGGACAAGATTCTATCGCTTGCCCCGGGGCGGCGCTTTTACGTGCTCTACGAGCTGCGAATCGCGCAGGCGCAGCCTGCCGGAGCGCGCCGCGGCGGAAAGAAAAAGCCCGCACCGCCTTCGCAAGAAGCTTTGCGCAACGCGCTCAGCGATATCCAGAAGCGCGGGTTCAACCGGCTGTATCAGGACGGCCGGTTGCACGAATTTTCTTCTCCGGAAACGCTGCTGGACGTGGACTTTTCGCACCCGGTGTATGTGGTCGTGGACCGGCTGGCGGTCAGCCCGGAATCGCGCGCGCGGCTGGTCGATTCGATTGAGATTTGTTACCGCGAGGCGGGCGGGGAAGCGATTCTGGAGTTTGTCGCCGATGCGGCGGGCAATGCGGCGGAACGCCTGGTTTTCAACGAGCGATTCGAATGCAAGAACGACGGCACGCTGTACCAGGAGCCGGAGCCGCGCCTTTTTTCCTTCAACAATCCGTATGGCGCATGCCCGCGCTGCCAGGGTTTCGGCAACACCATCGATTTCGATCTGAACCTGGTCGTGCCCGATCCTAGCAAATCTCTGGAGGAAGGCGCGGTCGAGCCGTGGACCAAGCCGCGCTACAAAGCATTGTTTCAAGAGTTGAAGAAATGGGCTCGCACGCAGGACATTCCTACGAATGTCGCCTGGCGGCACCTGACCGCAGACCAGCGGAAGCTAATCCTCGAGGGCGACCCGGAAAATGATTTCGACGGCGTGAAGGGGTTCTTCACCTGGCTGGAGCGCAAGAAGTACAAGCTGCACGTGCGGGTGTTTCTGAGCCGCTATCGAGGATATGCGACGTGCCCGGAGTGCGGCGGGGCGCGGCTACGTGCTGAAGCGCGTGCCGTGCGCGTGGCGGGGAAATCGATTACGGAGATTTGCGTACTCACGGTTAAGGAGGCGCGCACATTTTTTGCCGGCTTGCAGCTTACCGAAGCGCAAACCAAAATAGCGGACAAGATTCTGGAGGAAGTTCGCTCGCGGCTGCAATTCCTGGACGAAGTCGGCCTGGAGTATCTTTCGCTGGACCGCTTGACCTCAACGCTTTCGGGCGGCGAATCGCAGCGAATTCAGCTCGCCACCTCTTTAGGCTCGCACCTTGTGGGAGCGCTGTACGTTCTGGACGAACCCTCGATCGGCCTGCACCCGCGGGACACGCAGCGATTGATCGACATCTTGAAATCGCTGCGCGACCTGGGCAATACAGTTCTAGTCGTCGAGCACGATCCCGACACCATTCAGGCCGCGGATCATGTGATCGACCTTGGCCCGGGCGCCGGAGAGCTGGGTGGGAAGTTGCTGTTTGCCGGTTCCTACGACGCGATGCTGGCCGAGCCTAAGTCGCTCACCGGCCGCTATCTCAATGGCGAGCTGCGCATCCCGGTGCCCAACAACCGGCACCGGCCCAGCGGCAAATTTCTACGGCTCTTTGGCGCGACGCTGCACAATTTGCAAAACGTTGACTTGATGCTTCCTCTGGGGACCCTCACCGTGGTGACCGGCGTGAGCGGCTCAGGAAAATCCACGCTGGTGCATGACGTGCTGTACCGCGCGCTGGGCGCGAAACGCAATGGCGGCAGCGTCAAGGAGTTTTGTGATCGGCTGGAGGGCGATAGCCAAATCACCGAAGTGGTCATCGTCGATCAGTCGCCGATTGGCCGTACGCCGCGGTCGAATCCGGCGACGTACTTAAAAGCGTTCGATGCGATTCGCGAAGTGTTTGCCGATACTCCGGACGCCAAGCGCCGCGGCTACACCGCGGGGCATTTTTCGTTCAACGTCCCCGGCGGGCGCTGCGAAACGTGCCAGGGCGACGGAACGGTGACCGTGGAGATGCAATTTCTCGCGGATGTGGAGTTGATTTGCGAGGAGTGCCGCGGCACGCGTTTCAAGAGCACCGTGCTGGACGTGCGCTATCACGGCAAGAACATTCACGAGGTGCTGGGGCTCACCGTGCGCGAGGCGCTGGCGTTTTTCGGCAACGTTCCGAAGATCGTATCGAAACTGAGGGTGCTGAATGAAATCGGCCTCGGCTATTTGCGCCTGGGGCAATCCGCCACGACGCTTTCCGGCGGCGAGGCCCAGAGGCTGAAGCTCGCTTCCCATCTGACGCGCTCGGAGAACCGCGGAATCCTTTATATTCTCGATGAACCTACGACCGGTCTGCACTTCGACGACATCGCGAAACTCCTGGCCGCATTTCGCAAGCTACTGGAGTCGGGAGCGTCGTTGCTGGTCATCGAGCATAATCTCGATGTGATCAAGTCCGCGGACTGGCTGATCGACATGGGGCCAGAAGGCGGCGACATGGGCGGCAAAGTCATCGCCACGGGAACTCCGGAGCAAGTGGCCCGCAATCAGCATTCGCACACCGGTCGATTTCTGTCTCGCGTGCTCAACGCAAACGGGCAGGCAAAACGCGCGGGGAACGGCGCATCCAAGTCAGCAGGCCACCCGGCTACAATTGCAAATGGAGCCGGCGTTCCCGAAATCGAACCATGAAGCATTTTCAATTGCGGGGAGCTGTATTGCTTGGGCGAGCCGCGCTTTTTTTTGTGTGCGTTGCGTTTGCCGTGCAAGCTGCACTCTGTTTCTCCAGCCAAGGCGCGGCGCTGGCGCAGTCTGTCTCCGCACCGAAACGGCAGACGCAATCCAGGCAGCAGAAGGTAGCGAATCCACTCAACGACATGCTCGACGAAGCGCAGCGCGATATCGATGCTAACAACTTCGAAGCCGCGGTAGCTCCCCTGCAGAAATTCATCGCGGAAAGGCCGGAAGTGGCATTCGCGCATTTCCAACTGGGTTACGCGTACACCGCGCTGAAGCGCAGCGACGAAGCGCGCCCCGAGTACGAGCGCGCGATCGCACTTGATCCCAAAATGTCCGAAGCCTATCTGAATCTCGGCATTCTTCTGCTGGACAAGCAGGAATATGCCGCCGCTGTCGTCCCGCTCAACAAAGCGGTGGAGTTGCTTCCCGCGCAAAGCCGGCCGCGATCGCTCCTAGCCGTTGCGCAGGACCGGTCTGGAGATCAAGAAGGGGCCGCGCGATCGTTCGAGGGTGTCTTGCATCTCGATACTAACGACTTCACGGCCAATCACTACCTCGGAGAACTTGACCTGCGCAGAGGCAAGCCAGCGGAAGCCGAGATGAAATTTCGTCACGCGCTGGAAATTCGGCCTGACGCGCCGGAGGCCCTGCAAGGGTTGGCGCGGAGCCTGGAGGCGCAGAACAAGCCCGAAGCGGCGGACGCGTATCGCAAATACCTGGTTGCTGAGCCTGGGGATTCCGGCGCGCGAGCCCGGCTCATCCATTTATTGGTGAACGCGCAGGAGTACGACTCTGCTCTCGCGGAACTTGACCGCGCCGATGCGGGGAAGCCGACCTCCCTGGATTCGCTGCGGCTGCGCGCGGACATTCAGATCGGGCAGAAGAAATTCGCCGACGCCATTGTGACCCTGCAGCAGGCAGTCGCGCAGGCGCCACGCGACGCTCAGCTAATTGGCGGGCTGGGCCGCGTCTACTTGCAGACGCGCGATTTTGCGTCCGCCGAGAAGGAGTTGAAGACGGCCCTGCAAATCGACCCCAACAATTTGGTCTACTGGAAGGATCTCAGCTCGACCTACTACCTTTCCGGAAACTGTCCCGCGACCCTCGCGACTCTGGACGTGATTGCAAAGGTGGAACCGCCTGCATCGGGAGCGTGGTTTATCCGCGCGCTCTGCTACGATAAGTTGCACCAGTTCAAGCCGGCGTTGGAGGCGTATGAAAAGTTCCTGGCGCTGGAGCAGGGAAAGACTTCGGATCAAGTCTGGCAGGCGCAGCAGCGCAGCAAGGTCTTGAAACACATGCTGGAGGGGAAAAGATAAGCATGAGCCGCTTGGGGGCGAGCGTGCTGATAATTTTGGCTGCGATGGTTCCCGTGGGGATCGCGCGTGCCGCCACCGAGGACGTGAATGCGCTGCAGGCGCGCTTCGACCGCGAGACAAATTCGGTTCACAAGGCCAAACTGCTCGAGAAGTTGGGCGACGCGCAACTGGAGCTCACCCGCCGCGCCTCGCAGGCCAATGACTACAAAACGATTGGATTCGTGATGGAGAAATACCGCGACAATGCGCGCGCGGCCGTCGACGCGCTGAAGAAAGACCACCCGGACGCGGAGCGTCACACGAACGGATTCAAGCAGTTGCAGATCCACGTGCACAAGGCGCTTCGCGAAGTGGACGAGGTGATGGTGGTCGCACCGCAGGAGTACCTGCCGCCGCTGGAGATTGTGCGGCGCGATCTCGCTACCATCGACGATGAACTGCTGGACTTGCTGTTTCCCCGTCATCCGACTGAGAAGAAGCCCGCCGCCGTGAAGAGCTCTGCAGACGGGCAGGGAGTATTGCCATGAAGAGTGCTGCGTCTTTCTGTTTGTGTTTTTGCGCGATTGCCGCGAGCTTCTTTGCCGTTCCGTCGAGGGCGGAGCAAAAGGATTACCTGTCTTCGCTCGAGTCGGACAAGATCCGCGACGCGGAGAGCACCAACGAGCGCATCAAGCTGTTTATTACGTTTGCGGACGACCGGCTGAAAAAGTTTCAGTACGAATTGCAGCACCCGTCGTCCAACAAGCATCCCGAGATGCTGAACGCGCTGATGAACGCCTACGTTGGCTGTGTGGACGATGCCGCGGACCTGATTCAGCTGGGCATTCAGAAACAGGAGAATATTCGGCCGGGAATCGACTTAATGGCCGGCAAAACGAAGGAGTTCCTGCAAGTGCTGGAGAAACTTTCCGCGGACGGAACCGAGATCGACATCTACAAGGACAATTTGGACGACGCCATCGAAGGCACGCGCGACGCGATGAATGATGCGGAAAAGGCCAAAAAGGCCGTTGCGCCGCCCCCGGTGAGGAGGAAGAATTAGCTCCGGTTTGGAATTTAGAACGAAAGACCGCGACGGCGGGCAGAGATTGAAAGGCAAAATCGCGAAGCGAATGCCCGGTAGCAGCGCGATTGTACCCGGAGGCGCAGCGTTGTTTCAGCGGGTCTACACGCGCCTGGGATGCGAGGGGCGGCCGCCGCGGTTCCGCGTTGAGTTTTATCCCTACAGCAGCCTGGTGCTGACCATCCGGCGCCGCGAAGAGATGGTGTGGGTGCGGCTCTCGGACCTCTTGCGGCGGTCGCCCCTCAGCGTGCTGGAGGGAGCGGCGGCGCTGCTATTGTCGCGTGTGTATCGGCGCAGAGCTTCGGCATCATTGACGGCGCCTTACCTGGAATATGCGCGCTCGGACCGCACGCGCGAGCGCATCAATCAGATGCGCAGGCAGCGCGTCCGTCCGGGAGCGGCGGGTCCGCAGGGACGCCATTTCGATCTGGAAAAACTGTTCGAGGAACTCAACGCCAGATATTTTGACGGCAAGTTGCAACGCCCGCATATTGGCTGGAGCAATCGAAGCTGGCGTCGGCAGTTCGGCTGCTACGATCCCGGGCCAAATCATATTTTGCTGAACCGCCGCATGGACCGGCCGGGCGTGCCGCAATTCGCCGTGGAATATGTCTTGTTTCACGAGATGCTGCATGTGAAGCATCCCACGCGGCGCTCGGGCTGCAGCCTGGTGTCCCACTCGCGAGAGTTCCGTGAAGAAGAGAAGCGGTTCGCGGAATTCGAGCGCGCGCGGCGGGTACTCGACCGTCTGGCGCGATGAATCGAAAGAGAAGAAAGAGATAACGCACCCTTCGAGGCTCAGGGTAAACAGACGCGGAGAGCGCAGAGAGTATCGCGGAGACTAGGCCGTTACTTCTTCTTGCGCTCCACTTCGCTCCTAAGTTTGTCGATTTTCTTCCGGATTTTGTCCCCATCCTCGGCGTGAGGATAAAGATCGAGATACCGCGAATACGATTTGATGGCGTCCTTCTTTAACCCTTTTTTCTCTTGGGCTTCGCCCAGATAGCGGAAGGGAATTGCATAACCTGGTTTTGCGGTGGTGGCATCCTGAAAGCGATCGATGGCCGCGTCCACGTCGCCTTTCCTCATGTAATACTGGCCGACCTCAAGGTCTTTTTCGGCGCGCAGTGGATCCCAGGTGGGCTGGTCCGATGCATTCTGCGTGGCGGTGTCTGGCTTGTGCTTCTTGTCCGGCTTTTTCGGTGCTGGCGCGTCGGCGGGCTTCGAGGATGATTCCTGCGGCGGATCCTGGGCGCGCAGAGGCGGCCCCGACAAAAACAGAATGATTCCTGCGCTTGCCAGCATCCAATGAAGCAGCGGTCTGCGTTCCATCTTTGCTCACTCTCGCGGCTCGACTCCCGCGTCTCTCCGCTATCGGATTCGCTCTAGTATGATGGAAGTTGCTTGGAAATCGGAACTCTGACCTCCGACCTCTAACCAGTGCTTTATGGAACCTCGCGAAAAAGCTGCTGCGCTGCCGGAAAGCGCCGGGGTGTACCTGTTCAAGGACGCCGCGGGCGCTGTGTTGTATGTGGGCAAAGCGGGTTCGCTGCGTAGCCGGGTGCGCTCGTATTTCCTCGAGTCTCGCTGGATGGATGCCAAGACAGGTTCACTGGTTCGCGAGATCGCCGACCTGGAAACCATCGTCGTGGACAACGAGCGCGAGGCGCTGGCGCTCGAAAACAATCTCATCAAGCGCTATCACCCGAAATTCAATGTCCTGCTGCGCGACGACAAGACCTATCCGTACATCAAGTTCACCGCCGCGGAGAAATATCCGCGCGTGTATTTCACGCGTCGAATCAAAAAGGACGGTTCACTTTATTTTGGGCCGTATTTTCCCGCGGGCCTGGCTAGGCGCATTCTGCATTTCATTCACAAGCGTTTCCTGGTGCCGAGCTGCACGGTGGATTTGACGCGCAGTCATCCGCGGCCTTGCCTGCAGTATTACATCAAACGCTGCCAAGGCCCATGCGTGAACGGACTCACCAGCGATGAGCGCTATGCCGAGGCGGCGCGCGATGCCCGGATGTTTCTCGAGGGCAAACGCCATGATTTGATGAAGAGTCTCGATGAGCGCATGGCCGCCGCCGCAGAACAGGAGCTTTTCGAGCAGGCCGCCGCCTATCGCGATTTGCTGCGCACGCTGGAGGACATCGAGGAGCGCCAGCGCATCGCCGCCGCGCAGGGCGATGATACCGACGTGTTTGCGTATTACGCAGAGCCGCCACTCGTCTCCGCGAACCTGTTTCACTTGCGTGGCGGCCGCGTCGTGGACCGCCGCGAATTTTACTGGGAAGACCTCGCAGAATTTGATCCGCACGAATTTGTGCCCTCGCTGCTGAAGCAGTTTTATCTGGAAGCGGAATATCTGCCGAAAGCGATTCACGTGCCGATTGATTTCGAAGACCGCGCTCTCTTGGAAGAGACGCTGACCGAGCGCGCCGGTCATAAAGTCGAAATCTTTACTCCGCAGCGCGGAAGCAAACGCGCCTTCCTGGACCTGGTGGAAAACAACGCGAAGCACTCTTTCGAGCAGCGCTTCCGCGTGCTGAAGCCTACGTCAAAGGCCATTGGCGAAGCGGTGCAGAACGCGCTGAATTTGCTGGAGGAGCCAAGACGCATCGAGAGCTTCGACATCTCGCATATTCAGGGCACAGACACGGTGGCTTCGATGGTCGTTTGGGAAGACGGCCGGATGAAGAAATCGGACTATCGCAAATTTATTATTCGCGGTGACGAAGGAAATGGCGCCGCGGGTGGCGCCCTCCCGGTGCTCGGCCAAAACGACGATTTCGCGAGCATGCGCGAGGCGGTGACCCGCCGCTACCGCCGCGTCTTGGAAGAGAAGCGGCCGATGCCCAGCTTGATTTTGATCGATGGTGGCATCGGCCAGTTGCACGCCGCGGCGCAAGCGTTAGAATCGCTGCAAATCATCAACCAGCCGATGGCCAGCATCGCCAAGAGAGAAGAAATTCTGTATATCCTCGGCCAGGAAGATGAGCCGTGCATTCTGGACCGCCACTCGCCGGTGCTGCACCTGATCCAGCAGATTCGCGACGAAACGCATCGCTTCGCCGTAAGCTTTCATCGCCAGCGCCGCGGCAAGCGGCAGACGAAGACCGCGCTCAGCGACATTCCCGGCGTTGGGCCGAGGACCATTCAGAAGCTGCTGCGCGAATTCGGCAGCATCGCAAACTTGCGGCGGGCGGGCAAAGAAAAGCTGAGTCGCGTGGTTTCACCTAAAGTGGCGGAGGCGATACTGGCGCATCTGGAGGCGGAAGTAACGACGGGTAACCTGAAGTAGCTCGCGATACCGGTTAGGCCGTATTGCACCTCACATGTCGCTATGCTACGGTTTCTCTGGAGGTTTCTATGGCGGACCATGTTGGATCCAAGGTGACTTACTTCCTCGTAGGCCTCGGTGTTGGTGCGCTGGTCGGTATTTTGTTCGCGCCCAAGTCTGGCGAAGAGACGCGCGACCTGCTCTCCAAGAAAGCGGATGAAGGAAAAGATTACGCGCAGCGCAAGGCGCGGGAACTTCGCGAGCGCGCGGACGAATTGATCGAGCGCAGCAAGGACGTGGCGGTGCGCAAGAAGGATTCGATATCTGCGGCCGTAGACGCGGGACGCGAAGCGTATTTGCGCGAATCGGCAAAATCTTAAGTTTCTGGCCAGGCGCTGAATTTCGCGCCGCAGGCCGTTTGGATGATTGGCAGCCGTAAGTGAGCCCATGCATCGGGGCTTGGGGTGCGTATGGAAACGTGGGTCGCAGTTTTCGTTTGCGTTGCGGCTGCAGCACTCGTGTTGCAGGCGGCGATTCTGGTGGGCATGTTTTTTCAGATGCGGCGCACCATGGAGCGCATGGAGCGGTTCACCTCAGACCTGGAGTCGCGGCTTGCCCCGATTTTGAGCCGCGTGCAAATCCTGCTGGAAGATACACAGCCCAAAATTTCCGAAATGGTTGCCGATGCCGCGCACGTCGTGTACCTGGCGCGCGCGCAGGCGCAGAAGGTCGACCGCGTCTTCACCGAAGCTTCGGATCGCCTCCGCGGACAGCTTGTGCGAGCCGACCGCATTCTCACCGGCGCGCTGGAAGCCGTGGAGGACGCGGGGACTAAGTTCACACACAGCGTTTGGCGCCCAATGCATAAGGTGTCAGCTCTGATGCAGGGGATCAAGGTGGGAATCGATTTGCTCCGCGCGCGGCGCGGCAGACGGCGGCCCGAAGAGCCGCTGGAGCAGGAAGAAGAGCTGTTTATTTAACGGAATTTGAAGCTAAGATTTTTTGGGCAGGCGCCTTACGCGCCTGCCTTTTTTATGTGTGCCGAGCATGTTCGATAGCTTGGAGGTGAAAGTCCTCTTCACAACCTGATGGAGGTGAAGTGATAGCGAAGCGCAAGGGCCGAACCGTGAGGTGAGGTCTGAAAGAAGCGTGGAGCA
>Ga0209647_1000412_pt1 | contig 40402 bp, 47 predicted proteins | sample GraSoi_2013_60cm_FD_185827 | JGI IMG/M metagenome (GOLD analysis project Ga0209647, IMG submission 185827) | Grasslands soil microbial communities from the Angelo Coastal Reserve, California, USA - Sample 9_17_2013_60cm (SPAdes) (version 2) | ecosystem: Environmental > Terrestrial > Soil >...
GGGGGGGCCTGCCAGAGGAAGTAGCGTCCAAATTTGGATGTTGCCGCTAAGCGGTCCGACGATATTCTCCCGGTCCGTCTGCAAACTGCAACCATGGTTTTAACCGCCGCCTAAAGCTGCCAGTGATGCTTCCACGAGTTCCTGCACGTGCCGGCGGCACTCCGGATCATTGAGTGCCGCGGCGCCCGCCGCGCGATAGCACTCGCGCGCCTGTTCTTTGCGACCAAGCTTCGCGAAAAGATCGCCCCGCGCCAGCTGAAAAAGCGCATTCGATGGATATTTCTCGACGAGCGGGCCGATTATCTCCAGCGCCCGCTCGTACTGCTGATCATAGTTGTGAAGGTTGATCGCCAAATAAAAACGCGCCTCCGCTGGCACCAGTACGCCCTCGTCAATCGCGTGTTGCAGTTGCCGGATCCCCTCTTTCTTGCTTCCGCCGGGAATGCCCATAAAAAATCGCAACACGCGCGCAGCGGCCGACAGCGTATCGATGTAGTAGTTGTAAAGTCCGAGGCCAAGGTCCGCGTCCGCCAGTTCCGCGTTCATCGCCACCGCGCGTAGCAGATGGTCGCGCGCGCGCACCCCCGCCCGCGCCGTGTTGCGCCCCTCGCCGCGCAGTCCATACAGTCGCGAAGCCAGCGCGTCGCCCATGCCTGCGTAAAACTGCATCTCCGCGGAATCGTGCTGCGCGATCTTTGCTTCCGCGAGCGAAGAGGCTTTCGCGGCCAATTCTAAATAGTGCCGGTCGGCCGCCAACTTGGCGCGATGCCGCGGATAGGTCATCCCATACTTGAATTCCGCGGAACTGCACCAGATTTTCCACCACAGCGCTTCTGCTTCCAGCAGGTACCCGATGGGATGATCTGGCTGTTCTTCCTGGAGGCGCAACGCTGCCACGCGGCCGCCCTCGAGATCGCCGGAATAAATCTGGTCAGCTACGGCCAACGTCTCAGGCGTCAGCCGCAGTTTGTCGGCGCGAACCGGTGCGCAGAAACCTACCGCGCCGCACAAGGAAATCGACCAAAGGTAGAAAATGATGCGAACTCGCTGCACAAACGCGACCATCCCACTGTTACGCAAATGTAAGCCCTGCGCCGAACGAGTTTAAGCTGTTCCACTAGCGTTGCAAAACGAAAAGCCTCGCATTCGCGCCCTCGCCTCTCATTTGCTATTCTCGGCGACGCAATGAAACCTGCCGAAAACGCTGCGCAACGTCCCACCGTCGGAAGTGAGCGTGGCGACCTCGAACGCGCCCTCGGTCTCAAAGAAGCCGTCGCTCTGAACATGATCGAGATGGTCGGCATCGGACCTTTCGTCGTAATCCCGCTGGTCATCAAGGCAATGGGCGGCCCGCAGTGTCTGCTGGCCTGGGCTGCGGGTGCGGTGCTTGCCTTGCTCGATGGTTTCGTTTGGTCAGAACTGGGCGCGGCCATGCCTCTTGCCGGCGGCAGTTACGTTTTTCTTCGCGAAGCCTACGGCCCCGGCCGCCTGGGCCGCATGATGTCTTTCCTTTTCGTCTGGCAAACGCTGATCCAGGCGCCGCTGAGTCTCGCTTCCGGCGCCATCGGTTTTTCCCAATACGCCTCCTACCTCTACCCGCTTGGCAAGTATGGACAGAAAGCTGTCTCCGGCGCCCTGGTGATTCTGCTCGTGGTCCTGCTCTATCGCCGCATCGCTTCCATCGGAAAAATCTCTCTTTTTCTCTGGGTCGGTGTTGTGGGCACCATCCTGTGGCTCATCTGGGGCGGCGCCACGCATTTCCAGCCGCGTCTCGTGTTCACCTACGCACCCGGATCTTGGAATTTTTCCTGGCTATTTTTTGCTACCCTTGGGTCGGCAACCGTTAACACCATCTACACCTACTGGGGTTACTACAACATTTGCCATCTCGGCGGCGAAATCCGCGATCCCGCGCGCAATATTCCCCGCGGCATTTTCATTTCCATCATCGGCATCGCCATCCTGTACCTCGCCATGCAGACCAGCATCCTCGGCGTGTTGCCGTGGCAGCAAGCGCAAGATTCACCCTTCATCGTGAGCGCCTTCGTCGAAAAACTTTACGGTTCTGGCGCGGCGCGCTTCGCCACTGCGATGGTTCTGTGGATTGCTTTCGCTTCGGTGTTTTCCTCGTTGCTCGGATATTCCCGTGTCCCATACTCCGCGGCGCTCGACGGCAATTTCTTCCGCGTTTTCGCCCGCGTGCATCCTCAGAAGAAATTTCCGCACATCTCGCTTCTCTTCCTGGGCGCTCTAACCTTTCTGTTCGCCTTGCTGTTCAAGCTCAAGACCGTCATCGCCGCCGTCCTAGCCATGCGCCTCATCATTCAGTTCATTGGCCAGGCTGTAGGAGTTATGCTTTTGCACCGTCGTTGGCCTCCGGAGCGCCTGCCGTTTAAGATGTGGTTGTATCCGTTCCCGGCGCTGCTGACGATTGCGGGCTGGATCTGGCTCTTCCTCCGAACGGGAAAAGCTATTTGGTGGGGGTTACTCGTGATTGTTTTGGGCCTCGCTGTTTTTCTAGTGCAGTCGCGACTTCGCAAAGAATGGCCGTTCGCCACGCCTCCCGCCGAGGCCACCCAATGAAAATTTGCCGTCTGGCACGGCGAACGAAGCAAACGCAGCCTGTCCATGTGGCACAGCCATTTCTGGCTGTGCGCCTCGCTGCGGTCAGCGCGTTAATCCTTCTGATCCTCGCCCCCGGCATCAGAGCCCAATTTCCTCCTCCGCCGGGCACCGGTCCAGGCCTTCCGGAAACAGTGGAGGCCATCGAGAACGCCCGCGTGACTACGCGCATCCTCTACATCACTGCGCACCCCGACGATGAATCGTCCGCCGTGCTCACCTATCTCGCGCGCGGCCTCCATGCCGAAGTCGCGCTCCTTTCCCTCACACGCGGCGAAGGCGGGCAAAACGATCTCGGCCCGGAGCAGGCCCCGCAACTAGGTCTCATCCGCTCGCAAGAGTTGCTCGCCGCCACGCGCGGCTACGGCGTCAAACTCTTTTTCACTCGCGCAAAAGACTTCGGCTATTCCAAAACTCCAGAGGAAACGGAAAAAATCTGGGGCAACGAAGTTCTGCAGGACATGGTCGAAATCATTCGCGCCTTCCGCCCAACAGTGGTAATCAACGGATGGGGTGGCGTTCACTCCGGTCACGGCCACCATCAAGCCGTCGGCCTTCTCACGCCGAAAGCTGTGCAGGTTGCTGCTGATCCCAATTACAAGCTCCACTCATCTTCCGGACAGCAAGACGCCGCTTGGGGGGACCGCCGCCCGATTTTGTTGCTCGATGTGGATCGCAGTGAAAAGCCGCAAGGCTACCCGCTGCCGCTCGACGACGTCTCTCCGCTCTACGGAAAATCCTGGCGCGAGATCGGTCTCGACGCCTTCGCCAACCATCACACCCAGGGCATCACCGGCTTCTTAAACTCGCCGTTTCTTCGCCGCCCCATCACCCTCAAGCGCGAAGACGGCGGTGATTTCGATACCGCTTCGCTCAACGAACCTCTTGGGCCGCTCGATGAGGATTTTGAGGTCGGCAACAAGGGTGTTGATCCCCTCATGCGCGCCGTGGATGCTTCCTTGGTTGCCGCGAGGGATGCTGCCCTGCGTCTCGACTACAAAGCCTCCGCCGAGTCCCTGATTGCCGCAGACGAGAAGTTGGATCAAGTTCCGCTGCCTGCGCTCTCCAGCCAGACTCCTGCTCCGGTCCAATCTCTTTTCCGGAGCATTCACCGCAAGCGTGAAAAGATCAACGCCGCCCTCATCCTCGTCGCCGGCGTGCGACTCGATGCTATCTCCGATCGCAGCGAGCTTGTTCCCGGCGAAACCTTCAGCATCCGCGTCGACCCGCACCATCGCGATGGCATCAACGGCGAGTTCCGAAAAATTAGTCTCGTTCTTCCTCAGGACTGGAACATCGTCAGTGAAGACTCGGAACCGAACGGCGCGATTCGCTTCGCCGTTTCCATTCCGCAGGCCTTGCGGTTTCCTCAAAACAGCTCCGAGTGGCTTCTTTGGTCTCAGCGAATCCCGGCCAATGCTCCGGGCCTGCCTTCTCCCGCTTTACTTCCCGAGCCCCCACCGCTCGTGACTGCCACGCAAGACGTCGCGTTGGACGGCTATTCATTCACCGCCGTTTCTCCGGTTACCAGTATTCGCGCCAGCTCCACGCGCGCGGATCGTATCGCTCCTCGCGTCGTGCCGGCATATACGCTGGCCGTTGAACCAACGCAAGTCATCGACGTCCTGGCCAAGCCCGGACCTCGCAACCCATTTGAGGTCCTGCTTCGCATCCACTCCTACGCCACGCAACCCGGCAAGGTCAGCGTGGGCCTCGACGCGCCGCGTCTCTGGAGCGTGAGCACGCCAGTGACCCTCGACTTCAGCGGCATCGGCGACCAATACGCGCGCTTCCAAGTGACGCCGCCCCTCAAGCTCGCCGCCGGCAACTACAAAATCGCCGCGCACGCCAACACCATCGCCGACCGTTCGCCGAATGCCAAAGATCCCAGGTTCACCCTTTCCCTCGAACCTTTGTCCACCATGCCCACCCTGCTCTGGGCCGAGCCCGCGCAATGCCTCGTTCACGCCTTCGCCATCAGCGTGCCGCAAAACCTCCGCATCGGCTACATCACCGCGGAAAGCGAGCCCGTCCCCGACGCTTTGCGCATGCTGGGCATTCAGGTCGACCTGCTCGACGCGCAAGCCCTCGCGTTCCGCGACCTCTCAAAGTTCGATGCCATCGTCGTCGGTGTGCGCGCCTACGAGCTTCGCCCCGATCTTTCTGCCTCGAACCAACGCTTGCTCGATTACGCTGCGGGGGGCGGCACGGTCCTCGTGCAATACCAGCGCGATTTCATCTGGGATAAATCTTCCTTCGCGCCCTATCCCGCGCTGATCTCTCCGCCCGCGCCCGCCGCAAAGGAAGGAACAACCCCGGCGCCGCGCCCTCTGCCGCGCATCACCGACGAAAATTCTCCGGTGAAGTTTCTCAAGCCCGCGGACCCGCTTCTAAATCGCCCCAACAAAATCACGCCAAGCGATTTCAAGGGCTGGGTCCAGGAACGCGGCCTCTATTTCTGGACGCAATTCGACCCGAAGTACACACCGCTTCTCGCTATGAGGGATCCCAGTGAGCCCGAGCAAAACGGCGCAATCGTGTACACCCGTTTCGGCAAGGGCGTCTACATCTACACCGGGATCGCCTTCTTCCGCCAACTCCCCGAAGGCGTCCCAGGCGCCTACCGCCTGTTTGTAAATCTCCTAAGCGCCTCCCGTCCGCCGGCGTTGACTCCGGTGCCTGGCCGCGGTCGACTCCAAAAGCGTGGCCGCGTATGAAAGTGCATTGCAGTTGTTTCTGTCGGACCGTTTCCTCGCTACAGACGGAGTAACTCACCCGCACGTTCAAAACTCTTCGTTTCGCTCGCATGCTATTCTTCCGGTGCACCTTCAAATTGTAGGGAGAGCACACAGATGGCTGTAAAGCCTGTCCCCGCGGCTGCGCGCAGCGTGCGCGCGTTTTTCGCCGTTGCTGTTTGTATCGCAATTTTCTTGTCGATGACGTCTCCTGCGGCTGCGCAGAAGGAAAAAAAGAAGAAAAAGGACTCCGTCTCCGCCGACAGCCACACCATCATCCCCATGCCCGACGAGCAGCGCATTGATTACGAAATTTCCCAGCTGCTCGGCGCCTGGCAGGTCGGCGACATTGACCGCCTGCACCAGGTCTATGCCGATGACGCGGTTTTCGTCAGCGGTCTCTGGGCGCCCCCCGTCTTCGGCTGGTCCAACTATCTTCCCTTATATCAGCAGCAGCGCGCACGCATGCAGCAGGTTCGCCTCGACCGTTTGAATACCTTTGTCAAAGTGAGCGGGGGAGTAGCATGGGCATCTTATCAGTGGGATTTCGGCGGCACCGTGGACGGCGAGCCGATGATTTCTCGGGGGCAAACGACTCTCGTGCTCGAGAAACGCAACGACCGCTGGCTAGTTGTGCACAACCACACGTCCGTGGCGCAGGCCACCCCGCCGCAGCCGCAGCAACCAGCTCCTCCCGCGAACACACCACAACCACAACCGGGGAAACCTCCAAGGGGTTGATGCCCAGCCAACTCGAAGGCAGCAATTTCTAGAAGCTCTTCAGTCCTTCGTACAACCACATGCCGGCGATTAACAGCAGGAGCGCTCCCGCCGCTATGCCGCTCGTTGCAATCGGCTTTGAGAGCCTGGTGATCTTCGCGATCAACTCGCGCTGTTCTTGAGCTACGTGCTCTCCCGCCGCATCGATGCACAACTGATCATCTTCATGTGTCGTGAGAATGCTCCGCCACAGCAGCAAGGCCAAAAATGTGGCGGTGACGATTCCCCAGACGATAAGAAGGTACAGAATGGGCCCCGTGAGCGTACTCGCTTCCATCGTAACCTCCGTGGAACCGTGCCGCGGTGCCTGCCCCGAGGACTAGAGGTGGACAGACAAGGGGTAAAACGGTCTTCACGCGGAGTATAAACATTCTCGATTCAAATTTCCACTACTTGCCATGGAACAAACAGATAGCTGACCTCGCCCCACCCACTGCCCAGTCGCTACAGCGCGGAGACCATGTGCGCGATCGCGTCGTCGAAGGTCACCCGGCCTTCCAGGTAGGGTTGCCAGTAGCGCGTCAGCATTTGAAGATAGTTTTCCCATCCTCGCTGGTATAGCCCTTCGCGCTTCGCGTAGGGAGTGTACTGGGCGTCTTCCGAACTGCGCCTGCCGTCCTGCGACGCATTGGTTCCCCCCGACCTGTTCGGAAGAGTGCGGCCGTCGGGTGCATCGCTTTCCGTGTCGATCAAAGGCTTGATCACCTCGCCGGTGGTGTAAAAAATCAGCGCGTGCCACAGGTCGCGCGGGATCGGTTTGTCGCGTTGACGGCACTCGCGCGCGATCGCCAACTCCACCGGCGTGGCGATTCCGTGCGACGCTTCATGGAAGAGCACCTCCAGCGCGGCCGCGCCCTGATTGCGCGGGTCCGTGCTGGCGATAGTGACCCGCAGCGGGTCAAGCGTGGTATAAGCGCCGGCTGCATTAGCGACGGCGCTCACGTCCACGCGAATTTTTTCGTTGGGCCACTGCGTTTGGTAAATGTCCGCGAGTCGGTGCGACAACCCGACACCCTGCTCGCGCACCAGCGGAGCCGCCCGCTTGATCCAGGCGCGGTTAGCCCGGTCATCGGCTGGCCAGCGGTGCGCGCGGTAGCCCGTCGCGGCGCCTTCCAGAATCTGTGTCAACTTCGCCGGCAGCCCGGCGTCGCAGGTTCTTTTCTTAGCGCCGGAAAGTTCGTCGCAGGTCTCAAAATCGCCGAGCTGATTCTTCAGCAGCACAAGTTCCGTGCTGAAGAGTAAGTCCTTGTCAGCATAGTTGGCGGTGTAGTACGCCACCGCCTCGTCCCAACCGCGCTGTTCTGCGGCGCTGAAAACGGCTTTTGCACCGGGCGCGACTTGCAGAGTGGGTTTCCCGGACTTGCCGGACTTTGCGCTGCCGACGGGAACGGCGCTGCGCTGCTGCCGCGCTTCTTCATACAGCCGGTGATGGAGATTGATCCAGAATCCGCTGTGCAGTTCGAATACCGGAAGCGGTCCATACACCGCGTCAATCTGCGGACGGGCCGCCAGGGCAAACGGCTGCGGCAATCCCGCGGCGAGAGCAAAGAGAAACAGGCATCGAGTGAATCGTGTCATGGTGAAGTGCCCGATGGTATCGCCAAGTGGGCTGGGGCACAAATCAGGAAAGAACCGCGACCGGCGAGACCCTTCGAGACTCCTCGTATGCTTGCGTGGCTGGTCGGACCGTTACTCGAGGCGCGGATCAACATCGCTGCCCACCGCTCCTTGACGGTCCGCACCGTGCAACCCGCCGTTCGTGTCGCGGAAAAACGATCGACGTCCGGTCCGCCCGTAGGTTTCTGGCGTCGCCGCCACTTCGTATTTCGCCGGAGCGCCGAGGCTGTTAGCGCCGGAAATGACGTAGCGGAATCTGTATCCGGTTCGAACGCCCGAGGCCAGATCTGCGTCCAAGAGTCCGGCGGCATCCGGGCCCGCCGCCGAACCGCGCGGAGCGGGACCAAGCTTAGCGAGCGATTCCGGCAAACGTGAATATTTGCGGCGATAGGATTCAACGGCTTCCGCGATTTTTTTCAACCCGTCGATGGCGGCGCGCTCCGTGGACTCCATTTCCGCAGCGTCCCATTCAAAAGCAAGGGCCGGCAGGTCCAGCAGGACGAGTCCAACAGAGAGCAATTTCCAATCGCCCTTTTCTCGCACCAGCCCCATCTGCACGCGGATCACGCTTGCGCCCGTGGTATCCGTGGCCTCCCGCACCTGCACCGGCAGGAAGGCGAGATTGTCGGAAATTTCCGCGCCTCCGATTTGCAACTCCGCGGCTCCTCCGGGCGTTTCACACTGGATGGTCGGGCGTCCCGAAGCGCTTGGCAACAGAGAGGGTTTGCCCGGCTCATTCAAGAGCACGAAACGTTTCATGAGCGCCACGCGGGCGGAAGGCGTAAGGTGCGCAAAGGTGTCCGCGTTGCGAGCCGTGAGGAACTTCGAGAAGGCCTGCTCGCTCTGCGAACAAGCCGCGGACAAGGCGTCGCGCAAGGCCGCGGTTGGCGCATCGGGCGCCATCGCGGCCGCGGTCGGTGCTGCCGTGTTAACGTGCGGCGCGGAACTGCTTTCCTGCGCGGGCGCCACAGACCCGCAAAGCAACAGCACCGCCGCAAAAGCAAGCTTGAATAAAAGTGCGCGTCGAACCACGTCAATCCTTTGCCGCAGCAAGAATCGTCGCCAGGTTCTGCGTGAAGGCAGAGCGCGGCATCACTTCGTCACAACCCGCGGCGCGAGCTTGCGCTGCCAGGTCCGCCTGCACGTGCGACAGGAAGCCGACCACCCGAACGTCATTTTTCTCAGCGCGCAGCCGCTGGATCGTCGCGATCGGCTCGTTTCGCGAATTGAGATCCACGATCAGCAACTTGGGCGCGGGATTAAGCAGAGCCTGCAGCGCGTCGGGAGTCGCGGCGACTTTCACTTCGACGCCGAGATGCTTCGCGGTTTCCGCCAGCTTCATCTGAAAAAACAGATCATCCATCAGCGCTACGACTCTACCCATTTGCCCTCTCTCATTCGGCGGTTTGTATTATGCCCAAGCTCCACTTTCGGCCCCGGGCGCTGCGCTACAATGGCGCTGACTCCGGGACGGCATGCAGCAGGCGCGTGCAGCGAACTCTAGCTCTCCATTGTACTACTTGGAAAGACGTCAGTTCTGTTCGAAAAGATGCTGCGCGACCACTCGAGGATGCAAAACCGTGAATGACAGCCCTGAAGACGCTCGACTCGCTAGATGCGGCGCTCGGGAGATCACGCTGTACACGCGTCCGGGTTGCCATCTCTGCGAAGAAGCAAAGGAGTTGATCGAGCCGATGCTCAGCGAATTCAGCGCCACGCTGCGCGAGGTGAACATCGATGACGACGCAGACTTGCGGCGCAGGTACGGCACGGACATCCCGGTGGTTTTTATCGGCGCGCGCAAAGCCGCGAAGCATCGCGTGGACCCGGTGAAGTTCCGTCGGCAACTGCGGGACGCGGTATAGCGGCGATCTAGTGCTCGCCACTGCCGGCGCTGTGGGCGCCGACAGTTTTGTCGGGGACGTCGCCGGGGCGCCCTTTGACGCGGTCGTAGACGCTGACCTGACTTACCGAGCCGAGCGCCTCATTGTAAAACGTGGGCACGCCCAGGGCGGTGCGCAGCTCTTCGTTGAACTTCCGCAAATTCGTCAGGTGCGAAGCCAACGCCGGCACTTTCTGACCGTCATCGGTCAGCAGAAATTTCTGGTAGCCTGCGTCCCACAAGCGAGTGAATTTCCCGTTCAGCATGATGGTCGGCTGCACCGTCATCTGGTACAGCCCGTCGGCGTCTTTTCGAAACTCCGCGCCGCAACCGTATTTTTCCACGCGCACCACACCGCGCGTGCTGCCGACGCTAAACCCCAGCGCCGCCAGGCTCTCAATTGCTTTTTGCGAAAGCCGCTCGTTGACATTCCACATGGGTACTCAGAGTAAAGGAATGCAACAGCGTCTGTAAAGCGCCGGCGCGCTAAATGAATTCTTTAACCGTGTCTTTCTGCCAAAAGCTTCTGGGTATATCGTCCATAACAGGCGGTTTGGCCCGCGCATCTAATAGGGAGTAAACTGGTTGCCTTTCTCTTCCGCGATTTTGCTCGAGAGGGCGTCTAATCTTGGGAAGAAACATGCCCGCTGCTATGGCCACAACACAGCCCAGCGCATCTCCGCTTGGCAAGGCATCCGTTGGTCAGTCCGTGTTGGAGCGCATTGGAAACACGCCTCTGTTGGGTCTGCAGCGCATCGGTCGGGAGTTTCCGAACATTGAGTTTTGTGCCAAAGCGGAGTGGTTCAATCCTGGTGGTTCGGTGAAGGACCGCCCGGCGCTCAGCATGATTCAGGCTGGCTTGGCCAGCGGGGCGCTGCGGCCCGGCAAAACCATCATTGACGCGACCAGCGGCAACACCGGCATCGCTTACGCCATGGTTGGCGCGGCTCTTGGCTATCCCGTAGCGCTGTGCCTGCCCGACAGCGCTTCGCACGAACGCAAGCGCATACTGGCTGCCTTTGGCGCGGAAATGATTATTACTCCAGGCGATGAGGGCACGGACGGTGCGATTCGCCGCGTGCAAAAGATCGTCGCGGCGGAGCCTGAGAAATATTTTTATCCCGATCAGTACAGCAACCCCGCGAACTGGCAGGCGCATTACCGCGGCACCGCGAACGAAATTTGGCAGCAGACCGCCGGGCGCATCACGCATTTTGTCGCCGGCCTCGGCACTAGCGGAACGTTTGTCGGCACTACGCGCCGATTGAAGGAGCTGAATCCCGCCATACGCTGCATCAGTTTGCAACCGGATGCCTCATTCCATGGGCTCGAAGGCTGGAAGCACATGGAGACCGCCATTCGGCCTTCGATTTATGACGACACGCTTGCCGACGAAAATTTAGAGGTCGGCACCGAAGACGCGTATCGGTTGGTGAAGCGCATCGCCCGCGAGGAAGGTTTGCTAGTGAGTCCGAGCGCGGCGGCTGCGCTGAACGGCTGCTTTGCCGTGGCGAAGAAACTTCCCCCCGAGCAGCGCGCGGTGATAGTCACCGTGTTCGCCGATTCTGGCACAAAGTATTTGAGCGAGCGTTTTTGGGACGAGCACTAGTTATGGCTGCGGCACCAACTCTAAAGATGAGCACGGAAGTCGCCCAGAAGATTCGGCAGCACGGCGCGGAAACCTATCCGCACGAATGTTGCGGAGCGCTGCTGGGGCGCGACGGAGTCGACGGCGATAGCACGACAGCCGGCGGCGTGCAGCTGCCGATAAGGGAGATCCTGGCGCTGCTTCCGCTCGTGAATCGGCGAGACGATTCTCCGCACAATCGTTTTTCGGTCACCGCCGAAGATGTGCGCGACGCGGAGAAAGCAGCGCTGGAGAAGAAACTGGACGTCGTAGGCTGGTATCATTCGCATCCGGACCATCCGGCGCGCCCAAGCCAGTATGACCGCGAGCATGCCTGGCCGTGGTACAGCTACGTAATTGTGAGCGTGGCCGGCGGCAAGCCCGCGGAGATGACCTCGTGGCGCTTGAGCGATGATCGCTCGGACTATGCCAGCGAGGAAATTGCGATTCGCGATCACGCGGCCAGGTGACAGCTCTGGCGAGGAGAAATTGAGATGGGAGTGAAAGTGATTATTCCGACGCCGCTGCGCGTTTATGCAGGAAAGCGCGACTCGACGGTGGTAAAAGCGGGAACCGTGGGCGAAGCGCTCGGTCGGCTGACCATGGAATTCGGCGACTTGCGCAAGCATTTGTTCACCGAGGAAGGGAAGCTGCGCAGCTTTGTAAACGTGTATGTAAACGACGAAGACATCCGCTACCTGGCGAAAGAAAATACGCCCACCAAGGACGGCGACACCATCAGCATCGTGCCTTCAATCGCCGGCGGTTCCTCTCCCGTGCATCGCTGTTGTCGCCGCTCCTCGACCTTGTCATTCCGAGCCTGCCTGTGCAGGCAGGCGTAGCAAGGAGCTTTTAACGCCGCTCCTCAAACTTGTCATTCCGAGCGCAGCGAGGAACCTGCTTTTTCGCTCCAACGGCACAGCTGGAACTTGCATCTCGCGGCGTTCTTTTTCATCTGATTTGAACTAGACTGGTGGTTCAGGGGAAATGTTTATGGCAACTAAGGTCCAACCCATGACGGGCGCGCCGGGAGAAGCGAAACCCGCGACGAGCCTCTCAAACGAAGAGATTTTGCGTTACAGCCGTCACCTGATCATGCCCGAAGTCGGCATGGAAGGTCAGCTGAAGCTCAAGAATGCCAAGGTGCTGCTGATTGGGACCGGCGGCTTGGGCGCGCCGCTGGGTTTGTACCTTGCGGCAGCGGGCATTGGCCGGCTCGGCCTTGTGGACTTTGATGTCGTTGATGTCACCAATTTGCAGCGCCAGGTTGCGTTCGGCTCCGAGGACGTCGGCAAGCCCAAAACCGAAGCCACGCGCGAGCGCCTGTCCAGTCTCAATCCGGACATTCACATCGAAACATTCGAGACCAAGCTGACCAGCGACAATGCTCTCGAGCTCTTCAAGGATTTCGATATCATCGTCGACGGCACGGACAATTTCCCCACGCGCTATCTGGTGAACGATGCGTGCATTCTGCTGGGCAAGCCCAACGTGTACGGCTCGATTTTTCGCTTCGAAGGGCAAGTAACCGTCTTCGGCATGCCCGATGGCCCATGCTACCGCTGCTTATATCCGGAGCCGCCTCCGCCGGGCCTGGTGCCTTCGTGCGCCGAGGGCGGCGTATTGGGCGTGCTGCCCGGAATCGTCGGCTCCCTACAGGCCATGGAGACGATCAAGCTCGTTCTCGGCAGTGGCGATAGTCTTGCCGGACGCCTGCTGCTGTTTGATGCCCTGGCGATGAAATTCCGCGAACTGAAGCTGCGGAAAAATCCCAATTGCCCGATGTGCGGCGAGCATCGCACCATCAACGAGCTCATCGACTACTACGAATTCTGCGGCGTACGCGGCGAAGAAGCGCCGGAGTCCAATGTGCAGGTCCCGGAAATTACCCCGCGCGAGTTGAAATCGCGGCTGGATCGCGGCGACGATCTCTTCATTCTCGATGTGCGCGAGCCCCACGAATTTCAGATCTGCAATCTCAAAGGACATTTGATTCCGCTCGGCGAACTGCCTCGGCGCGTTCACGAGCTGGATTCTTCGCGCGAAATCGTGGCGCACTGCCGCAGCGGCAAACGCTCCGCGGAAGCCGTGGACTTCTTGCGCAAGGCCGGATTCCGCAAGACTGCGAGTCTCAAGGGCGGCATCCTGGCGTGGTCGGACGAGGTCGATCCCTCGGTCCCGAAATACTGAGAGTGCCGTTGTAGGGGCGAGCTTTAGTTTATCCTGACGAAGGAAGGGCGCGTCCCAGTGGCTTCAGCCGCCAACCCGCGGAGACTCTGTAACTTTCGTCTTTTCGGAGGCAGGCTGAAGCGAGACAATGCTGCGCAGAAACTCCAGGAGAGAAAAGTGGCGGCAACCAAGATCACCGTGAACCACAATGGTTCACTTCGCATCGAAGGCGATTTCGAGATCGTCGATCCGGAAGGGCGACCGTTCGGGCTAGCGGGGCGAACGACGTTGGCCCTTTGCCGCTGCGGGCATTCCGCGAATAAGCCATTTTGCGACGGCTCCCACAAAACCTGCGGCTTCGCGGATACAGTGGTGGCCCGCGAGCTAGCTCCCCCCAAACCGAAATTGTAGCTCCAGGCCGCATCAGGAGTGAGACAGTCTCAAACTTGAGACGGGGCAGCTTGGTCTCACAACCGGCTCTAATTGCTGCTTAACTCTTTTATTTTTAAATAGATAAGCGTGAGACACACCGACCGCCCCCGCGTCTCGCTCCTGAACCGAAATCCTCGTCATTGTCCGGGTTACATTATAAGTCCCTTACATGCAGTGATTTAGCAAGCACCCAAATTCCTCCCCAAACGGATACGAACTTGCAATCTTCCGCCAGTTGTCAGTCTTTTGTCGGCATTTGGGGGTTTTCGTGGGTGGTTGGGGGACAATCAGCGGGTTTGCACGACATGGCCAGTTCAGCGCCACGGAAGTAGCGGCGCGCCTTGCTGCGTTATGGAAGAAGGAACATTCGCGAATCCTGCTCGCTTCGGCACTGGGTCTGGGCGTTATCTTCCTTGGCTCCATCTTCTATCTGCGCTCCGCGGAGATTGTCGGCAATCCGCAAACTTATCTCTATCTGGAAATTGGCGGCACGCTGATCAGTTTTTGCTATGCGGCGAACGCCTTGGTGCGCTTCCGCGGCACACACGATCGCACCGCGCTGATTCTTTCCTTCGGTTTCGTGCTCTCCGGAATCATTGAGACGGTCAGCTATTTCGGGCTGAACGATCAGCTGCAGTCCGGGCACGTGCCCATGACCAGCATCCCGATGGGCTGGATGGTCAGCCGCACGCTGCTTGGAGTGATGCTGCTGGCTGCGATTTTGATCGAGCGTTACATTCCTACCGCGCGCCAGCCGAGCCGCGAAACCGCGGGCGCCCTGTTGGTGGTGGCCACGGCGGCGTATCTCACCAGCGCGGCGTTTCTTGCAGCGCCGGCCGCGCCCGTCGCACACGCTTCGCACGTTTTCTCGCGTCCCTGGGATTTGCTCCCAGCCGGCCTGTTTCTCGTGGCTGCGATTTATTTTCGGAAGCGCCTGTTGTCCAACGCGAGCAAGGGCGCTCCGAGTTTGTATGACTATTCGCTTTTCGGCGTGGCGGCGCTGAATGTCGTTTGCCATTTGGCCGCCACTTTCTCGCGGCAACTTTTCGACGGCCCTTTTTTCCTCGCCGAGATCAGCAAGACCCTCAGTTATGTCGTGATGCTTTCCGGCGCGCTGCTGGATCAAGCGCGGCTTTTCGAGCAGGTGCGCTCGATGGCGGTCAGCGATCCGCTGACGGGGCTCGCCAATTATCGGCGCCTGTTGAGCGTCCTGGAAGCGGAGCTGGACCGTTCGCGGCGCACGCAGCGGGCCTTCAGCATCGTGCTGCTTGATATGGACGGTCTTAAAGCGATCAACGATCAGTACGGGCACTTAACCGGGAGCCGCGCCTTGGTGCGCCTCGGCAAAATTTTGCGGAGCCATTCGCGCGCGATCGATACCGCCGCGCGCTATGGCGGAGACGAGTTCGCACTGGTGTTGCCCGAGGCCGGCCGCGATATTGCCGCGCGCGTTGTCGGACGCGTTCGCGAGCGGCTGGCCGCCGAGGCTGAACCGCCGGCACTCTCCGTGAGCGCCGGCGTCGCCGCGTTTCCGGAAGATGGCGACACCCCTGAAAAACTTCTTGCTGCCGCGGACCGCGCCCTGTATCGCATGAAAAATCGCGGTACCAGCGTGCAAAATCTCGCGCGCATTGCGGCGTGTTTGTGAGGATGATCGACTGCCGCCATGCCGCCAAAGACTACACATACGTTTTTTCGCGCCGAGAAGCGCGTCCCGATGGAAATACCCGTGGTGCTCGACGGCCATCGGCGGACGCCCGGCAGGGAATCGACATTTACGGAAAATGTGAGTGCGCGTGGCGCGCGCGTGGTCAGCGTGCGCAACTGGGAAAAGGGCGAGAAGTTGACGCTCGTATCGCGCACTGGAGAGTTTCGCTCCTCGGCTCGAGTGGCCTACTGCCAGCCACTGCATGGCGACGGCTATGCGGTTGGCGTGGAGTTCCTCGAGACCAAAGGGCGATGGGTTGTTTGAATCCCAGAGATAGCTTGGCCCAACGGTCGGGCGGAAGGAGGGAAACGTTCGGAACAGAAGTCAGATAACTAGCGCAAATAAGTTAGAAAGGATCTGAAGCGCCGCACGGAGAGAAGGCCGTTCGGCGCTTCATCCTTTTTGGAGCACAGATTCGATTGCAGATACTAAACTCTTTTACATTGCCCGCGGCCCTTGCTCCTCGAATCCGTGCCCACTAGCGCGATCCCAGCGTATAATCATTTCATGGGTAAGAACGTAATTCGCATCTCTGAGGCAGATGCCGCGAACAACTTGGCTTCGGTTCTCGATAGGGTAAGCGCGGGAGCCGAGGTTGTGATTGAGCGAGACTGCCGTCCTGTGGCGGTGGTAAAGTCACCCGAAGCCCTTGGCGGTCGTTTGCTGTCCGAGTCCATCGCCTTAGCTGAAGCTCATGCGAAGGAAATGGATTATGAACCTACAATGGATGCGGATTTTGCCGCCGATTTAAGAGAGATCATCAACAAGCGTAAACCGCGTGATCTCGCCGAATGGGATTAATTCTCGATTCTAGCTTCCTTATCGCAGGCGAGCGGGGCGGCCAGACCCTCCGAGAAATCCTGAAATGGCTGTACGCGACTCTCGGCGAGACTGAATCAGGCCTCTCCGCGGTAACCGTTGTGGAGCTGACACACGGCATCTACCGGTCTAAGAGCACTGCAGATCGTGAACGCCGGCACGCGTTTACCGAAGAACTCTGCCGTGACCTTACGATTTTCCCGGTAACGCTTGAAATCGCCAAACTCGCGGGCAAGATTGAGGGTGAACAAGCTGCACGCGGTGTAAGCATCTCCTTTGAGGACCTGCTCATCGGTACTACAGCCTTATATCACGGGTATTCTGTCGCGACGCTCAACTCACGCCACTTTCGATTGATTCCGGGGCTTTCCCTTGTCCAAGTCTAGAGGGCATACGAAGTCAAGCGCCTAACGCGAGGCGTCATAAAAATGCCTTATTGCGGCGCCCTCGCCAAAATTGCGTCGTACACGTCAATGATTCCATCCACCATTTTGTCAGCCGAAAATTCTTGTTCGATGCGTTGGCGCCCTTTTTCTCCAAGGCTTTCAGCAAAATTAGCGTTCGAGAGGACCTTTGCAATCGCGGCGCAAAGAGCTTCGACATTGGCTGGCTCGACTAACAGGCCGCTCGTCCCATCTTCGATGATTTCCGCGGGTCCCCCGAGATTGAAGGCTATGGAAGGAATCGCGCACGCCATCGCGGACATCAGTGCATTACTGAGCGCTTCGAAAAATGACGGGAGGAGAAAGACATCCATGGCTGCGTACACACTTTCTACGTCCGGGATGAACCCCGCAAAGATCACGGCGTCCGCGATTCCAGCTTTTTCCGCCAACCTCTGCAACCGCTCGCGGCAGGGCCCGTCGCCGGCCAAGAGCAATCTTGCGGACGGGAATTTCTTGCGCAATTCCGCGAGCGCGCGAATCAGCCACTCCTGCCCCTTGTCGGGCGAAAGAACACCGACACAACCGAGCAGCGGCGCATCGGCCGGCACACCCCACCGGGACCGAGCTTCGGCGCGCTGTTCACTGGAAGGTCTGGCTGGTATCTCAATTCCTTCATAGACGATGGCGAGTTTGCTTTCTGGAATACCCGAATGGATAACGCGCTCGGCGGACCACCGGGAAATAGCAATGATGCAAGCTGCAGCGTCATAGCGCATGCGTGCGAACCGGTTCCGGCTGATGGGATAGCCTACGCGCCTCGACACCAACAGCGGGACGCGGCGATGTGTTCTTGCTAACCATGCCGCAGTCAACGCGTGCGGCTCATTTACATGCACAAGGCTGCAGTCTAGTTTTTTCGTGAGACGACGAAGTTGCGCGGCGGCCCGGGCACGCAGAAAATGACGCTCGACAGCGTGAACTGGTATTCCGGCCGCGCGCGCCCGCTGTTGCAGCGCCGATCCCACCGGAGCGACCAACTCCGCTGAGTGCCCGCGCGCTCGCAACCCCTTCAACAGCAGCAGCGCCTGGTTTTGCCCGCCGCGCCATTCCGTTTCCAGGTCGACGAGCAGCACCTTCACGATGCGGCCTCGCCGCTCCCGCCGCGCGTAGCTTGCACCAGCTTTCCCAGCTTGGCGTACTTGAGGCGCACGGCGCGCGCGGCCATTTTCGCGATGAGCGCGCCGCGGTACCCGTCCATGAAGCCGCCGCGCAGGACGAAATTCTGGAACCAGCTCCACGGCGTGGCGCACCACATCGCGGCTTTCCATTTGCGCTTGCCTTCCGCGAACATCTGCTGCGCCGCCAAAGTTGTGTACCGCTCGACCTTGGCTTCGTGCTCGTCAAAGGAGCGCACCGTGTAATGCAGCAAATCCCCGCTTAGCCGGCCGATTTTGCCTGCATGGCGCAGGGACTCGTGCACGATGCCGGAAAATTCCGCCTCATCGCGCCGGTACAAGCGCCGCTGAAAATCCGGATACCAGCCGGAATGTTCAATCCACGCGCCCAGGTAAAAAGTTTTGCGCGAGACTTCGTAAACGCAATACTCCGGCGCGCGCTTTTTCCAGGAGAGCAGCGACGTTTGCAGCGGGCTGCTCAGCTCTTCGTCGGCGTCCATAGAAAGGACCCAATCATTAGAGGCGCATTCCGCGGCGTAATTTTTCTGATCGGCGTAGCTGGTCCAGGCTCGCTCGAACCAGAGAGCGCCGTGCTCGCGAGCGATTTCCGCGGTACGGTCCGTGCTGCCGGAATCTACAACCACGATTTCATTGGCAATTTCCTTCAGCGAAGCTAGCGCGCGCGCCAGATTTTCTTCTTCATTCAGCGTGATGATGCAGACAGAAAGGGAATTCATCGGAAGCTAGCCGTGACTTCTGGTTCTAGCAATCATTCATTCGATTTGAACATCCTTGAACTTAGTTTCAAACCCACGAAAACTCCTCCAATTCCAAAAACCCCGAACGAGCTAACCAGCAAGATGTCCATAAGAGACTTCCCAGGATGACCAGATTGCCCATCATCGCCGTAGATCATCAAGAGAACTAGACAAGCCAAAAGATAAGAAACGTAACCAGCCACAAGCCCAGCCGCGGTACAAAACATTAAGAGGGCACTCTTGCCTAAGGCCCTTAGCATCTCTATGACCTGCCTCGATTTTCTCATCCGTGCTTACGTTCGATACCAGGTGGTTCGGGCCACTGTCTGTTCAAATTCTAACGTAACCGCACGCCTCAGACGGATTGAAGGTTTCTGTGTGGGACTATCTGGCAACAATTCTTCCGCGATTGTAAAGGAACAAAGGAAGTCCGCGCCAGTATCTCAGGACTTTCGGCAGAGCTGAGGTACGACTGGTTTTAAGCCGCAGTCCTACTTGGGGACGAGAGAGAAACGGATGACGCTATTGCCGATGCGAAACTCGGCGCCATCTTGCAGCATGGCGGCGCGCACGCGCTCCTCTTCGAAGAACGTGCCATTGGTGGAATCGAGGTCCTTCAGGTTGGCGTAATTTTCGCGCACTTCCAGCAAGCAGTGGTGGCGCGAAATTTCCTGGTCGTTCAAGACGATGTTGGCGTCGTCGCGCCCCAGGATCACGCGGGACTTTTTCAGGTTGTGCACCGCACCCTTCGACGGCCCGGACACGACGGTGAGCGTCGCGGTCTTCGCCGCCGGGAGCTTCAAGCCGTCGTCCTCCTTAAGCAAATTCAGGTTGGACCTGCTGGCGTTGCCGCGCGCGAAAGAGGGCAGGGGAGAAATCACCATGGTTTGATCGGGCTTTAACGTGATTTCGACTACAGTCGTTTGCCGGCATTTTGAGCAGTGAAACTGCACCTTGGTATGCCCAGCGATTTCCGCATCCTTCAGGATGTGTTCCATGCCGCAGTGGCCGCAAGCCGCTTTCATGCTGTAAACGTACAGCTTTGCGCAGCCAGCTACTAGCCGTGCGGGAGTACAGGCTTGCCGCAAGGGTTAAGGGGGCCCGCCTCCCCGCAACGAAGATCCGGCACTCCCGAGCAGAGGACGGCGCTTTGCGCCGTCGGTGGTGACAGGAAACAAACGACTTACGCGTTTGTTTCCTGGAGAGTAGCCCGTCACTCGGCCTGAATCCACACTGCGACCAATGACCCTGCACGTTAGCCCGACGGGTTGAGCAGACTCTCTACTCCTCGGCGAGAGTCTCCATCGGGGATATTCGCGCGGCGCGTTGAGACGGCAGCAGACAAGCGATCAGAGACACCAACGCCATCACGAACACAGCGCCTGCGAGTATCGCCGGGTTAAAAGCCGGTACGTGGAAAAGCACCGCCTGCATGGCTTGGCCGGTCAGCCAGGCTCCAATGACGCCCAATATGACTCCGCCGGCGAGAAGGCGCAAGGAGAGATAAAAGAACTCGCTGCGGATTTGCCCCGGCTGCGCCCCCAAGGCCATACGCAGGCCGATTTCGCGGCGGCGCTGTGCCACGGCGTAACTCAGCACTCCATAGGTGCCGATGGAGGTGAGCAACAGAGCTATCCCTGAGAAGAGGCCAGCCAGCAGCGCCGGTGAGCGATGCGCGATCAGACTGTCGGCAATGCGAGTGTCCATCGACCGAAGATCACTGACCGGCACGTCGGCGTCGATTTGTCGAACCACCTTCTGCAATGTCAACGCGAACGATTCCGGTGGCAGGCTGGTGCGGACGGCGACGAAGACGCTGTCACCGATGCGGAAGGCGTAGGGATAATAAATCGCGCCCTGGGCTTCGCTTTCCGTGAGCCCCGCTTGTTTCACCCCACCAACAACGCCGACGATGGTGAATGCTTCGGCATCCTTTCCCGCTTCGGAGCCGTCCCACAATCCTTGGCCAATCGCGCTGGCGTGCGGCCAGTAGTATCGCGCGAAGTCTTCATCCACAACGCAGACTCGCTCGGAGCGACGTGAATCGTCGGCGGTTAGGAATCGTCCTGCCCGCAGGGAGAAACCCATGGCGCGAAAATAGTCGCCGGCGACTCCGTAAGAATAGTGCCCTCGCGCGGATTCGCCAGGGCGGCGAACGTGACCCGCTACCGTGGCGGCGCTTTTGCCGCTGTTGCCACTGAAGGGCACATTGTTAACCACGCCTGCGGACAACACCCCCGGTAGGTGGTCAAGTTTGTCCATCAAGCTTTCCACAAATTTCAGGCGGCCTGCCTCCGAGTAGTCTGCCCACGGAAGCAAGATTTGCCCGGTCAGGACGTGGTCCGACTGGAAGCCCGGAGAAATGGCCATCACTCGCTGAAGACTGAGGCCGAGCAGACCCGCTCCGGCCAGCAGAATAAACGCCAGGGCAATCTGAGAGACGATAAAACTGTGACGCAGGATTTGAGCGCCGTGCCCGCTCGTGCCGCCACGGCTCTCCGATTGAAGCGCATTTCCGAGATGCCGCCGAAGGTGGAAGCAGGCGACGGGCACTGCGAACACGATACCCATGATGATAGCTGCGACCAAGGCGACCAATGCCAATCGCGCATCGAAAACGATGCGACTTCCCAAGGGTAGGCGATCAGCGCCCAACCCGCGCAGCAGCTGGATTCCGCCGGCGCCGATGGCGAGTCCGAGTAATCCTCCGGCGAACGTGAGCAAGGTGGTCTCGACGACCACTTCGCTCACGAGGTATCTCCAACCTGCGCCAAGCGCCTGGCGAACGGCTAATTCCTTAACTCGGCCGCTGGCACGGATAAGAAGCAGGTTCACGAGGTTGACTGCGCCAATCAAAAGAAGAACGAGTACGCCTGCCTCCAGCAGCAGCAGCGTGGGACGCACGGCTGCGACGTGGTCCGCCCGCAATGGCACCACCAACGAACGAAAGCCCGCATCGGCAATCATCTTGGCCTGCGGGTCGTCGACTTCCAGTGCCTCGTTCTGCGCGTCGATCTCCGACTGGGCTTGTGCGAGCGTGGCGTCCGGTTGGAGGCGCGCAATCATCTGGATCACATTTCCGCCGGAATGCCGCCGCGATGGCGCGCGATCTTCCAAGCGCGCTGCAAGGGGCAGGAACACCCGGGCATCGGAAGAGAGAAAGCGGAAGGCGGGAGGCAAGACGCCGATCACGGTTCTGGGAACACTGTTTACACGAATCTGCTTTCCAATCACGTTGGGATCGGCGTTGTATCGTTGCCGCCAAAACGTGTCGGAAAGAATGGCAACGTGGTTGGTTTCGGAAGTGGTTTCCTCGTCCGTGAAAGTGCGTCCGATCGCGGGGCCGAGCCCAAGAGTAGAGAAAAAATCCGGAGACACGCGCATGGTCTGGAGGCGTTCCGTCGAGCCGGGCTCACCGACAATCTCCGTTCCATAGCCGTAGACCGAGAGCGAGGCGAAGGCAGGAATATGACCACGTCGTTCGTAGTAGTTGGTCACCGAGGAGCCGTCGCGCTCGACGCCGGCTTTCGGATACGTATTGAATATGGTCATGAGCCGGTCGGACTCGGGAAATGGCAGCGGACGGAGCAGGACTGAGTCGATCACGGCAAAAATCGTCAGATTCGCTCCGAAGCAAACGGCGAGCGTCAGGAGGGCAGTCGCAGTGAATCCGGGTGCCTTTCGCAGCAATCGGGCGGCGTAACTCAGCTGCCTTCGAAGCTCATCAAACAGGTGAACGCCAAATGCCTCGCGGCAATCCAATTTGACGTTGTCCAGGCTGCCGAACTCCATCCGTATCAGGCGGGCCGCTTTTTCCCGTGACATGCCGGAGCGCACCAGGTCCTCGGTCCATTGCTCAACGTGAAAACGCAGCTCCTCGGACATTCCGTCTTCGAAATCACGCCGGCGAGTGACCACACGAAACAAAGAACGAAAGCGCTTGAACATGTTCACACCTCCTCCGGGGTCGTATTCAAGGCCGCGGCAATCGCAGACGCCAGCCGGTTCCAGCCGGCGGTTTCGTCACGCAGGCGGCGACGCCCCGCGGCGGTCAACGTGTAGTACTTCGCCCGACGGTTGTTCTCGCTCTGACCCCATTCAGCGGCGATGAGATCGTGATGCTCCAACCGGTAGAGGGCCGGATATAACGATCCTTGTGGAATCTCAAGCGCATCCTTTGAGATCTGCCGGATGCGCAGCAAGACACCGTATCCGTGCAGCGGTTTCAAGGACACCGCTTTGAGGATCAGCATATCCAGTGTGCCCGGGAGTAGTTCCGCGGTTTTGCCCACAGCGATGGCCTCCTAGTCTAGCTAGGAGTCTAACGCATGCTCTCCTAGTTTGACAAGGGGAAAGCACGGCGCCTGGCGAGTGGCGTTATCCGCAGGGACTTACCAGAAGTTAGACCGGATTACCAAAACAAAATGAGCCGGACAGCCATCATGTCATCGTGTGCATGTTATTAGGCACAATGCGCAAGGTCTATTCTGCATTGCTTATTTAGCGTATCGTTCGACGATCGGGCGGACGCGTGCGCGCACCGACTCGTCTGTGAGTGAGTCATAGAAGCGGCGGATCTGCGGGACGAACCTCCACTCCGATCCGTTCGCGACAATCCCGTTGAAGGCCCCCTCGCGTACATTGTCGGGCATGTTCGGCGCCGACAGTGCTTCGACATATGCGTCGACCGCCCGGGCATCGTGGATGTTCTCCAGGGCTTGCACAAGCGCCAAGAAAGCTACCGGATCAGTCTCCGTTCGAAGAACAGCGATGAGCGAGTCGCGCGAGTCCCCTTGGCGTCCCCGAGCCTTTCCGCTGCTTGCGCCCGCCGCAGCGACGATGGCGAGTGCAGCGCTTCGATCTCGGCGTCCGATTCCTGAATCGACAGCGAGCCAGGGTCCGTCAACCTGCGCTGACGCTCCTCGGCCCTCTGGCGATCCGCTGCCGCCGCCGCCTCTTGCTGCTCGCGTCCGTATTCGCGAAGTGCAGCTTCTCTCTGCTGCCGGCGGTCGGCCGGGGCGCTTTCAAACGAGCAGCCAATCTCCAATAGAGGCAGGCACGCTCCCACGATGAGGAGGGCGGTCGTCAGGATTCGCTTCGTCGCCATGGCACGTCTATCTGCGGCTGAGAGGCCGGCCTCCGAACTGGATTCTTCGGGATTGCCCCAGGCTTGGTCAGGCATAGCTGCTCCGCGCCGATTGAATTCATCAACGTAATTTTGCGGGGCTGGAGACTGCCTGTCGACCCGAAAAATAGCCCGCAACATCCAATGAGTATCCTTTTCGCAATGAATGCGTGGGCTCGTGTCCGGACGTCTGGAAAGGAAGAGATCGCGGTCTCGGGAGGCAGATGGCTTAGGTCCTGATAGACGCGCATCTGGTCAGTGCTTGATTTCCTGACGAGATGCCGACTTCCCGGTACCTATCCGTACGATGCCCAACTGGATCACTTCCGAATCGCCGACAAACCGCTCGTTTCCCCGTTGCCTAAGGAGATAGCCGCTTTTCTCCTGGATTGCCGATAGATTTCCGATGTTTCGCTTCAAGCAAAGCAGCTTGAGCGACCGCGAAATATTCCTCCCGCCGTTTGCCAATCCTACGCATAGGACGTCGCACGGCAGAGTCCAGCTCACGGTAGTTTGTCGAAAAAGAGATAAACGGCGGCGATCCGGCCGTCTCGGACAATGATGAAATCAGTCCCGGCGTAAGCTGGCGCCTCACCAGGGCGGCCCGATACCCAGCGGACCAGCCCGCCATTGCCCGATTCCGCAGGCTCGGTAATTGGCTGATATCGGAATTCAGGGTGAGTAGCTTTGATCGCGCCCGCGATGCGGTCGATTTCGTCACGGCCACGATACACTCCCTTGCTGGGGTCGTAGAAAACGCAATCTTCAGTGTAAATCTCGTCGATGGCCGCGCGCCGGCGAGCGGGGTCGTTTTCACCGAAGACATCACGAAGATTGCGGATCAGCAAGGTCGATATGCTGTATGGCATGGCTTGTCTCCTCTCGGCATCGAGTGCGGCTTGCGATATCTCGACCCGAAACGGCTCTATTAGCTCGGCGAGGGCTACGCATCGCCACAAGATGACTACGTCTCGAGCAATGTGTCGAGCACTGCGGGCCACCGTTGCTCGAAGTCGCCGTCCCTTTGGAGTCCGCGCTTTAATAGAGCTTGGATTCGCTGCTGCGTTTCAGGCCAAGTCAGCGCGGTCTCAAAAGAAGTGATGGCGGCGAGGAGCCGATCGGCGGACGGCAACGAGACATGGTTGACGAGATTCTTCGCGGCGGCGATGGCACGCCGGTCGAAGGAGGCGATCCGGCGCGCGAGCGCGTCGACGAAGCCGTCCAGTTCGGCGTCTGGAAGTGCCCGGTTGACGTATCCGTATCGTTCCGCGGTGTCGCCGTCGAAATCGTTCGCGCCGAGAACGATTTCGAGCGCCCGACCGCGACCGACCAGATGTGGAAGGCGTTCCGTACCGCCACCACCTGGATGCAATCCCACCCCGACTTCGGGTTGGCCGAGTCGCGTGTTCTCGCGCGACGCAAAACGCATGTCGCAGGCGAGGACGAACTCGCTGCTCACGCCCCGGACACAGCCTCGGATCTTCGCGATGCTGACCACCGGGGACTTGGTGAGACGCACGAACGTATCCATCAGGATCGGGAGGCCCGAAGCCCCGACAGCAGTCATGATGTTCCCTATCTTGCCGGTCAAATCAAAGTGGGCAAGGTAAAACTCGGGGTTCGCGCTTTCGAATACGACGACCCGCAGGCTCGGGCTGGCGTTCATTCGCGCGAGCAGATCCTGTAGGGCTTCGAATATGCTGGCGTCTACGATGTTGAAAGGCGGGTAATCGAACACAACCCTCCAGTACGCAGGCGTTTCCTCGATCACCCGCACGTGCGCCGCAGAATTAGTATTAGCCATATGTTTCTCCCTTCTTAGACCTCGAAACCGCGGGACGGCGAGGTGATCTTCTTCCCTTCATAGGAACGCATGCGCGCGAGTGCAGACTCGCTGACGCATAATTTCAAGAAGAGATTTCGTTCAAGCGCAAGGCCTTGCGCCAGCGGCGTCTCCGTGGCGTTGCGGACGAGACGCTTGATGTAAGCAACTGATTCCGGTGTATATGACGACAGGCGCTGTGCAATCTCCATTGCGCGATCGAGAGCCTTGCCGCTCACGGTTTCGTGCACCAGTCCCTTCCTTTCGGCTTCACGTGGAGTGAGGGGATCGCCCATGAGGATGTGCATGAGCGCGGCCGGCGTTCCGATGGTGCGTGGCAGCCTTTGCGTGCCGCCAGCGCCGGGAACGAGTCCAAGGTGCGGCTCCAGGAATCCGATCAGGTAGTCTCCATCCTCAGCGATACGAAGATCGCAGGAGAGCGCAAACTCGAATCCACCGGCCAGGGCTGTGCCGGAAATGGCGGCGATTACAGGTTTTGGCATGCTCTCGCACAGCGCGATCGCCTTGTCCAGGAACCCCCATTGTAGGTCGCGTTCTCGGGCCACTCGCGACCGGACGCGCGCAGGGACTCTGCCAGACGGATAAGCGCAGCGATGGAATAATGACGAATAAAATAACCGGGTGCGCCGCCAGTCACGACGACAACACGAACGCTGGCATCGCCCGCGAATCCGTCCAGCGCCGTGGTGAGCGCGTCGCCCATCTCCTCGTCGAAATAGATGCGTCTTGTGCTGCCCAGTGTAATGACCGCAATTCCATCGGCTACTCTTGTCGTCAGAACATCGGCGTCCATCGGCCCCCCCCCCTTTATAAATGTAACTTCTAAACGGACATTTTATACCAAAAAACTACTTTATAAATGTAACTTCTAAACGGACATTTTATACCAAAAAACTACTTGTAGCTCCTCGCTTTTGCAACCATCTCAGAAAGCATTCGCTGGCCCAAGCGGGCCTCAAACGCTCGCTGGGTATCCTCCCGCAGCTCTACCATTGCCTGTTTATGAGTGCAGCTCGTTCGGCAAGTCTTTTCTTTTGGATACTCGTGAATCGAAAAAACAGGGGGCGCCTCTACCGCTTTGTAAATCTCTAACATACTGATCTTATTTGCTGGTCGCGACAGCGATGAAAAACCATTGCGGCCGCGAGATGTCACCACTAGACCCGCTTTGACAAGTTTGGACAGCACACTGCGGACTTGCGAATCATGTGCCCGCACGCTTGCGGTCAAATGTGCTGACGTGACCTGTTCACCGTGATGGTCGCCAAGCGCTGTCATGATGTGAACACCGACTGAGAATTGGTTGTTAATCCTCGACATATTGTCATAATACATGTAACAGTTTACGGCAAGTAAAAAAATCGGAAGACGCTCTTGAATTTATGCGCAGTGCAACAATTGCACGGTGCTCCTGGGTCAGCGTCGATGATCTGCTGATGCTCCAATATCACGATCGCGAATGGGGTATCCCAGTCCACGATGACCGCAAGCACTTCGAGTTTCTCGTGCTCGAAGGCGCACAGGCCGGATTAAGCTGGACGATTGTACTGAAGAAGCGGGAAGGGTAGGCGCGCTTTCGATGGGTTTGACCCCGAGAAAGTCGCGCGATTCTCTGCGTGGCGAATTGAGACGCTCGCATTAGATTCTGCGATTATTCGCAACCGCATGAAAATCGAAGCCGCTGTGCGCAACGCGCGCGCATTTCTCAAAATCCAAGAAGAGTTCGGAAGTTTCGACTCCTATTGCTGGCGTTTCGTTGACGGACGGCCGAAGCTGAACCGGTGGAAGACCATGCGGCAGATTCCTGCTACTTCACTCGAATCCGATGCATTCAGCAGGGACCTCAAGCATCGCGGATTCAGTTTCGTTGGTTCGACGGTCGTGTACGCCCATATGCAGGCCGTCGGCATGGTAAACGATCACCTCGTCGATTGTTTCCGTTATCGCCAGATCCGGTAGCGATCCGGCAGCATTGGGAGGACTGATTCCACTTCTACAGCCTGGTCGCGATGTCCAAAGGGAGGCGAAACGGTCTTTTCGCAGAATTGCCGCCGATTTGGTCCGATTAGTAGCAGCAAGTAGGCTTGTGAGAACCGATTGTAAACACTCCCGGATAATGGCAATCCGGAAGTAATCGATTCGTCTGTCGGTTTAGTACCCACAAACGCGCCAGCAGTGACCGACCAATCGCTTGCGAGAAGCCAACTTCCCAGTACTAATCTCCTGATCGTGGGTCCCGACTACTTTCGGATTGCCGACGATTCCTTCAGGATGCAAAATTGAATGTTGACAGGCTGTTTCAAAACGCTCTTTAGCATAAGGAGCAAAAATCGAGATTTTCCTGCCCGCGAGGCCCAATTCACAGCGATGGACATTCGGGGGTACGGGGAGTCGGATCAAGAACAATGGTAAATATGAGCAGACTGTCTAATAAAGTGGCGATAGTGACGGGCGCGTCCAAAGGCATAGGCGGTGGGATTGCAACGGCCTTGGGAGCTGCGGGCGCGCGCGTGGCCGTGAACTATTCCTCCGACCGGCAAGGCGCCGAACGCGTCGCTCAGGCGATCACCGACAACGGGGGGAAGGCGATCGCCGTCGGGGCCGACGTGTCGAGGGCCGCAGATGTCGCGCGGTTATTCAAAGAAGTGGATTCCGCGTTCGGAAGGCTGGACGTTTTGGTCAACAACGCCGGGGTATTCCGCTTCGGCGCCTTCGCGGAGATCACCGAAGAGAGCTTTCACCTCCACTACAACATCAACGTTCTCGGGGCGATTCTCACCGTGCAGGAGGCGATCAAGCGGTTCGGTGCCGACGGCGGGAGCATCATCAACCTCAGCTCTATCGTGGGCTCGCATCCGGTGCCGGGAGCCCTGTTGTACGCTTCCACGAAAGGCGCCATCGAAACGCTGACCAAGGGATTGGCGCTCGAACTGGCGCCGCGCAAGATACGCGTCAACGCCATCGCTCCCGGTCATACAGAAACCGAAGGCAATGTAGCCGCGGGGACCTTTGAGGGTGGTGCCGGCGCCGTTCTCGCCGGGAAGACCCCGCTCGGCCGGCTCGGTCGCGTCAGTGATATCGCACCGCTGGCTGTGTTCCTAGCATCAGACGAATCAGCCTGGATCACCGGGGAGGTCATTCGTGCCGCAGGCGGCCTCGTTGTAGCCACCTAAGTGCAATGTGCTGACCTCGCAATAACACATTCGGGTGAACGCAGTCAGGACAACACAGAGAGGAGAATCCTATGCAACTTCAAGATGACTACTTGGCTGCCTATCGCAGCCTGAAGCTGACGCGAGATGCCAGCGGTGTGCTTGTTGTCGAATTTCACAGCAACGGTGGACCGTTCACTTTCACGGCACAAGATCATACGGAGTTTGTCGACGCCTTTTACCGGATCGCGCAGGACCGGGCGAACAAGATTGTAATCTTGACCGGAGCAGGCGGGGAGTTCATCCCTGAGATCGATTTTTCATCCTTCGGCAACGTCGCCGATCCCGGCGTTTGGAACCAGGTTCACGACGAAGGCGTTCAGCTTCTGGAAAACATAGCCAACATACGCGTGCCGGTGATCGCAGCCATCGAAGGACGCGCGCATGTGCACTCAGAATATGCGCTCCTTGCCAGCGTGATTGTGGCTGCCGAGGGTGCGACCTTCCATGATGCGCCGCATTTCGCTGGCGGCATTGTGCCAGGTGACGGAATCTTTACCGCGTGGAGTTATCGCGCTGGAGCAGGACGAGCGGAGGCATTCCTGCTGAACCCACAGCCGCTGACCGCGCGTACCGCACACGAATGGGGAGTGGTTGCGGAAGTTGTGCCAAACGGAAAGGCGCTCAGCCGGGCGCGGGAGTTGGCCGCACTTTACCTAAAAGCTCCGGAAGTGACACGGCGCAACACACGCGTACATTTCATGCAACCGTTGAAAGAACGCATCGTGCGGGAAGTTGGCTACGGACTGTCGCTCGAGGGAGCGTCGGCAGCCGATCTCCTCAAATCAATGCAAGCCAAGAGTGAACCTGTCGCTCGGAAAGGAAAATCCGCATGAATAGCACGAAGAACGCTTCATCCGCCCAGGCACGTAGGAAGACGCAGCCGGAAGAATTTGATCTCGTGATTCTCGGTGGCGGCACGGGCTCGACCATCGCTGCGTGGATTTTTGCTGGCGAAGGAAAGCAAGTCGCAGTCGTCGACCGCAAATACATCGGCGGGTCATGCCCGAACATCGCGTGCTTGCCGAGCAAGAACATCATCCACAGCGCGAAAGTCGCATCATACTTTCGCCGAAGCAAGGAGTTCGGCATCGCTCGCGATGACTTTACGATTGATATGTCGGGCGTCCGTGATCGCAAGCGCAAGATGGTGCGTGGCTTGAACGACATGTATATGGAAAATTACAGGAACACGGGAGCCGAGTTCATATTGGGAACGGGCCGGTTCCTAGCTCCGAGAACAGTGGAAGTCACCCTGGCCGATGGGACCACACGTCAACTGCGAGGCGCGAATGTGATCGTTAGTACGGGCACGCGTGCCGCGCTCGAGAAAATTCCTGGCCTTGCGGAGGCGCAGCCGCTCACGCATATCGAGGCTCTTGAACTCGATGAAATTCCCGAACACTTGCTTGTTGTCGGTGGGGGCTACGTCGGAGTGGAGTTGTCCCAGGCGATGCGCCGCTTCGGCAGCAAGGTGACGATGATCGATCGACACGGGCGGCTGATGTCCAAAGAAGACCCGGACGTATGCGAGGCTCTTCGCAGCCTGCTCGCAGAGGAAGGCATCGACATTCTCCTGAATGCACGGATCAAGCGAGTGTCGGGCAAATCTGGCGACTCGGTGAGTGTCGTCGTCGAGCAGAATGGAATTGAGAAAGTCCTAAAGGGTAGTCATGTATTGGTCGCCACAGGCCGCACCTCGAACACCGAAGGACTCGGCCTGGAACTGACCGGCGTTGAGCTCACCGACCGGGGATACATCAAGGTCAACGAGCGGCTGCAGACCACCGCGCCCGGCGTCTGGGCGATCGGCGAGGTCGCCGGTAGCCCGCAGTTCACGCACATCAGCGTCGACGATTTCCGCGTAGTCCATGCCAATTTAACCGGCGGCAACCGTGTGACCACGGGCAGGCAAGTCCCATATTGTCTGTTTACGGACCCCGAACTGGCTCGTATCGGTCTGAGTGAAACAGAAGCGGAGGCTCAAGGGATAGCGTATCGCTTGTTTAAGGTCCCAATGGAAACCAACCTGCGCGCACGCACGCTTTCGGAGACCCGCGGCTTCGTGAAGGCCCTCGTGGAGGCTGATAGCGATCGCATCCTCGGGTTCACGGCCTTCGGTGTCGGTGCGGGGGAGATCCTGGCCGCCGTCCAGATTGCGATGATCGCAGCGCTGCCCTACACCGCGCTGCGCGATGCGGTCCTGACTCACCCAACACTGGTCGAAGGTCTCATACCTTTGTTCTCATCTGCGGCATCAGCGCACAACGTTGTCGAGACGAGAAGAGCCAAGATCTCCGCTGCATGAGCTGAACTGCAACAGCAATGAGAAAAATAGGAGCTCGTGACCCCGGTCGTTGCGCAACATCTTTCTCTACTTGCGCAGCACTATTAGTACCGAAGAGTTGGCATGTTGGAAGCGATCGTTATAAGTAGGACATCCCTTCGTGATCTGGCGAGCTTCCGGTGGTTGGCTGCTCGGCGACTGACTGATGCCGGCGACCCGCATTCGCGGCGTTCTTTCGGCGGGTTGTGCTACGATTGCAGGTTACAAACCATGTGGGAGAGTCGGCAGTGTCTGACCATATTTCGCGCAAGGAACTGAAGACAGACAAGATTCACGATGCTATCGAGCACAGCGCCGAAGCGTTTTATCTGCACAAGCAATTCACGCTGATTGTTCTGCTTGTGGTGCTGGCCGGCGTTATTGCTTACGGATCTTGGACGGTCTATCACGATCGGCAGACCGCGGCAGCCGCGGTGGCGCTCGACACGGCCATGAAGGCTTACAACGGGCGCATCGGCGGCACGCCTGATCCACAGGATCCGAGCGACGTGTCCTATGCGGATGAGGCGGCGCGTTCCAATGACGCGTTGAACAAGTTCAACGTTGTATCGAAGACGTATCCCAACACCATTCCCGGAAAGCAGGCTCGCTATTACGCGGCACTTTGCTTGGAAGATTTGGAGCGCCACAATCAGGCCCTTGAAGATTTAAAGAAGCTTGCTTCCGGCGGCGACAAAGAGCTTGCGAACATGGCGCAGTATCAAATCGGCGTGATTTACGAGCGCACCGGAAAGCCCGATGATGCCGCGAAGATTTTCCGCGAACTTGCGGACAAGCGCTCCGTTTTCGTTCCGCGTCCGCTGGCATTGCTGGAGCTCGCCAACGTTCTTCGGCAGAACAATCCGAAGGAAGCTGCGAACGTGTACCAGCAGATCAAGAAGGAATTTCCGGATACCACCATTTCAGAGCAGGCCGACCGTGGCTTGGATCTGCTTGCCCCGAAATCCTAGCTCCTGAATACGGAAAGACGGAGCAGCCCATCGAAAAATCTCCGGCATTGGCGCCTTGGGCTATGCGCGCCGAGCATTCGCGCGGGCGGCGTTATCCGGAACCGGTGCATCCCTATCGCAGTGAATACGCGCGGGATCGCGACCGCATTATTCATTCGCGCGCATTTCGCCGCCTGGAAGCGAAGACACAGGTATTTACCACGCGTTTCTCCGACCATTTCAGGAATCGTCTGACGCACACGCTGGAAGTTTCGCAGATTGCCCGCACGGTTGCGGCCGCGCTGGGACTCAACGCCGAGCTTGCCGAGGCGCTGGCGCTGGTGCACGACATCGGGCATCCGCCATTTGGTCACGCGGGAGAGCGAAAGCTGGACGCGCTCATGCGCCCTTACGGCGGATCGTTCAATCACAATCTGCATGCGCTGCGGATAGTGGAAAAGTTTGAGCAGCGCTATCTGGATTTTCCCGGCTTGAATCTTACCTTTGAGGTGCGCGAAGGCATCATCAAGCATTCACGGCAATATTCGGCGGCGGAGTTTCCGCAACTCTCCGAATACCTTTTGGATTTGCAGCCGCCGCTGGAGGCGCAACTGATCGACTGCGTGGATGAGATTGCTTACAACACCGCCGATCTTGATGATGCGCGCGAGGCGGAGCTTCTGGACCTCGATGCGCTACGCGATGAAGTTCCAATCTTTGGCGAAGCTTATGCGCAGGTGCATGCAACACACCCGACTGCTCGCGAGAAGCTGAAATTTAACGAGGCGCTTAAAAGGGTGTTGGATGTCCTTGCTACCGATTTGCTCGAGACAACGCAGCGGTGCGTGGAATATTTGCACGTTGCGAGTGTAGTGGATATCCGGAGGGCGCCTAAGCGGCTGGCGGGGTTCAGTGACGAGGCGGCGGCGTGCAACGCGCAGCTTAGGCGGTTCCTTTTTACGCATGTCTACGAGCAGGCGGTGATCACCGAGGATCGCAATCGCTCCGTCCGCGCTCTGGAAGAACTCTTTCGCTACTATTTGCATGCGCCTGGCTCGATGCCTGCATCACACGAGGAGTTGGTGCGCACGGAACCGCGGCACGTGGCCGTGTGCGACTACATCGCGGGAATGACCGACCAATTCTTGCTGCGCCAGCACCGCGAACATTTCCGGAATTCCGCCGCGGCAAGCTAAGTTTCCGAGAACGAACCTGAGCACGATGTAGATTTCCCCGCTCGGCTCCGGCTAGATACAATGCGAGCTTGAGCCATTTTGCACGTAGGTAGAAACAGAAATGCAAAGCTTGGTCGCTAAATCATTGTCTGCGCTTCCAAAGAAATTTGTTTTGTTGCTGGCGCTTGGCCTGGGCAGTGCGGCAGTTGTGCACGCCCAAACGCCGCCGCCGCATGCGCCTGCGGCCGTGACGACACCGTCGTCCGCCGCTTCTTCGGCGGCTTCTTCGGATCCGCTCGCGTTGGGCCGCGAGTCGCCGCGCGGGACCGTGGTTGGCTTCATTCGCGCGGCGCAGGCCGAAAACTACGACGTCGCCGTTCAATATTTCGACGTGCGGCACGCCACTGTCGAGCGGGAGCAGGAACTCGCGCAACAGCTGTTCGCAATTCTGAACGCCAGGTTTGTGGGTTCGCTGGATTCGATCACCAACGATCCCACTGGCCGGCAGGACGGTGAGCCACCGCGCGATCAGGTCATCGTGGGCGGTACGCGCGGCTTGAGCGAATCGTTTCCGCTGTACCTGGTTCATGCGGATGTCGGTCGCGGGGCCAAGGTGTGGCTGATTTCGCGGCAAACGCTGGATCAGGTCCCCGAAGTGTACGATTCGCTGCGGTTTCCCCAGTTGGAAAAACGCCTGCCTAAATTTCTGGTGAAGACGCGCCCGCTGGGGATGCCGCTGTGGCAGTGGATCGCGATCGTGTTGTTCGCTCCGGTGGCTCTGCTGCTTGGCTGGCTGGCGGCGCTGGTGCTTCGATTCTGCTCGCAAAGGATACGACGCGCGCTCGGGCTGGCAACGCAGCCGGCGGAGCCGCTGCGGCGCTTCGGTCCTGCCGCGGTGCTGGGCGCCGTCATCATTCACTATTATTTTGTTTATCTGATCGGCGCATCGATTCTTTACCGGCAGTATTACCGCAACCTGCTTTTGATCTTGCTGTCGTTCGCGTTCTACTGGGCGCTCACGCGGCTCACCTACTGGATTTCCGTGCACATGTGGAACCAGCTGACCAGCCGGGGCATGTATGCGGAGCGGTCGCTGGTGTCGTTGACGCGCCGCGTGCTGGATGTCGCGATTTTTTTCTTGATCGCGTTGCTGGTTTTCAAGAATGTCCTGGACTGGAACTTGACGGCTGCGCTCGCTGGCCTCGGTATCGGCGGCTTGGCAATCGGACTGGGTGCGCAGAAAACTTTTGAAAACATGATGGGGGGCATCTCGATTCTTACCGATCGCGCGGTGCTGGTGGGAGACGCATGCCGCATTGGGGATCAGCGCGGCATTGTCGAAGATATTGGGTTGCGATCGACGAAGCTGCGCACGGAGGAGCGCACGCTCGTTTCCATTCCGAACGGCACAGTGGCCACCGCTGTTCTGGAGAATTTCCGGCTGCGCGACAAAATTTTGTTCCGGCAGGTGCTCCGTTTGCGATACGATCTGGCGCCGGACCATGTGCGATACGTGGTCGAGCAACTGCGGCAGGTTTTGGCGCTCCACGCCAAAGTGGAAGAGGTTAGCGCGCGTGTGCGTTTGTTGAAGCTGGGGGAGAATGCCATCGAAGTGGAGATTTACGCGTATATCCTGACGCGCGAGTACCGCGAATTTCTTGTCGTGCAGGAAGAGCTGATCTTGCAGGCGATGGACGTGCTGGAAAGCAGCGGCGCGGCGGTAGCGTTGCCTACGCAGACCACGATGGTTACGCGCGACTCCTGGATCGACCCCCAAAAAGCGGCGGCGGCGCAGAAAGCCATGGAGAAAAGCCGCGATCCTGGCGTTCCGGGCATGCAGCGGGCGGAGCTTGCCGCGGACGTCGTTCCGCCGAAGCACTGAGCTTTGTGCATCACTCTCCGTTTGCCGCGCGTTCGATGCGGAACGTGAAGCAGCCGGCGGTGGTGCTGTTGATCTGCAGGTAGTCCACGCCGCGATCGGCTTGTGCCTGTGAGCGGCATTGTGGGATGTGTGGGCGCTGCGGTTCTATCCGGGAAGGGAAGTCAAAATAAAAGGATGCGCCCGGCACCCCCGCCCCCGGGGTTTCCCAGATCTGTTCATTCCAAAGGGTTTAGTGGTTATTTCTTTTGGATCTGCACATTCTAAAGGAGTTGCAGGTGGATTTTTGCCTATTGCTTGCGGAACCAGCGGAAAAACGGGATGTTGTGGCGCAGCATGGCATCGTAGGCGCCGGGATGCTGCACGGCGGCATTGAGTTCGCTTTTGACGCCGGGTATGGACTGGAGGAGGAGTTGGCCGAGGTAGCCAAAGGTTTCGGCGGTTTGGTGCGAGATGCGCTTTTCGGCCAGGGCGATGAAGACCTTGCCGAGGACGTGGTTTATGTCCGTGACAGTGTTGAGCTTGCCGGAAAGGGAAGCGAACTCCGCGGCTAGCTTTTCTGATTCGAGACGCTGCTGCTCTTCGCGTGCGTGGTGGATGCAGAAGGAGGGATGGCCCTTCTTGCGGAGCATGCGGCAGGTGCGGCCGTCGGCGAATTGTTGGAGACACTTGTTGCTATTTGGATCGAGCGGGTCTGAGTTCATTTTGAAACCTCAAGAAAGAGTGAGGATTTGCCACAGAGACAGCCAAGGAAGGAACTTTGCTACAGGGATGCTGCTAGGAGTGCTCCGGCGACTGGACGCAGAATCTTACAGGGCAATGCTACCGCAGCCAGTACCGTTTTGTTAAGATAATTCTGTAAGTAACTAAAAACAGAGGATGTTACGGCGGGAAGGCTCAAATGAGGGTGAGGAAGCTGTCTTTCTGGCTCTGGGACGCGAGCAGTGCCGCAACGGCTTGGTCCATTGTTGCAAGCTTTCCCTTCCGGTGCATGGCGAGCCCAAGTAGATAAGCATCGGTCACTTGTTGGTGGCCAGCCAGCCGGTCTGAGAATGGCTCGATGGCCTGTGTAAAGGTGATTTCGTCTGGCCAGAACTGATGGTGCGGATGCTTCAGGTTGGAAGCGAGGACTGCAGCAGCTTCGGTCGGGGAGACGGCATCGGGCGAGAAGGCCGGATTGGACGCAATACGAACGAAAGCGGCTTGGGTGAACGGACAGGTAGCCCAGCCATGATGAGCATTGTCCTTGAACCACTGTTGCGCGCGATTGTGGTCTTCGTGGGCAGGCCACATGAGGGCAATGAGAAGGTTCACATCGAGAAGAGATGCGGTCACTTCTGGTCGGCGTCCAGGGCGCGCACTTTCTTGGAACTGACTTTAGGAGATTGTGGAGCTAAATCGAAGACCCGCAAGCCATTGATTGAGCGTGTGGGGCGGGGAGTGGTCAACGCGCGCCGCACAAGTTCAGATACGGCCTTTCCGAGAGCGAGGGAGCGACTTGCGGCGTATCGCTTCACGAGGCGGAAGATGTCATCATCGAGGGAGAGTGTGGTCCTCATAGTGCTAATGATGCATTGGATGCAGATTTGATGTCAATATCTAGATTTGTCATCTGTTTATCAGATTTATGCCGCGGTATAACAAAGCACATTCCGGTAATACACTTTGTAGGCACATAGGTTGGCTCGCCATGAAAAGCAAACGCGCACATATCTTGTTGCCGCAGGATCTGGTGAAGGAAATTGACTTGATTGTCGGACCGCGCGGCCGCAGCGCATTCCTGGTCGAGACGGCGCGCGATGCGGTCCGCCGGACTAAGCTGCTGCGTTTTTTGGAGAATGACGCCCCATCCGGCCAAGACAGGGATCTGGCGGAACCAGCGGATAGTGCCGCACGATGGGTTCGGCAACTACGCCGAGAGAGCGACAAACGCCTAAGGTCAAGGAAATCGCGGGCCAAGAAATGAATTTGTTGCTGGATACAACGATCATGATTGATGTCGTTCGCTTTAGAAATCAACGAAACGAATTATTGGCCGAGCTGGTTCGGGCTGGCCATCGGCTATGCACCAGCACGTTAAATATCGCCGAGCTTTACGTCGGCATAAGGGCTGGGGAGAGCGCCAGAATTGAGTCCTTGTTGAGCGGTCTGGAGTATCACGAGCTGAGCGCGTCGATCGCGCGCTTGGCGGGGCAGATGAGGAGCATTTGGGCGCAAAAAGGTCGAACGCTGAGTCTTGCCGATACGATTGTGGCTGCGACGGCGATTGACCGAGGATGTGCACTACTCACAGACAATCGGAAGGATTTCCGATGCCGGAAGTGCAGCTGTATCCGCTGCCGTGAAGGAGGGCAACACAGGTTGAGACTGGAGGGGTTTTCGATGCAATATATGACTCTGCCGGCGAGCGGCAGGCACAATGCGCCGTATCGACATTGATTCGCTTTCCGAAGAAGAACTCATCGAGTTGAACCACAAGGTTGTGGCTCGACTCAGATTCCTCCATCAAATGCGCTCGCACAGCGCGATGTTGGATTTCCGCATCGGGGAGAGGGTTAAGTTCCATCCTACCGGGAGCCCGGAGGTGACTGGAATATTGACCCGTTATAACAAGAAGACAGTTACGGTGGTCACCGACTCTGGGCAGCACTGGAACGTAGCGCCCGGGTTGCTCAGCAGGGTGGATTCGGGTTCCGCTGGAAACACGGGTTCAGACAATGCCGGGGTTGTCCGATTCCCGAATCGCACGGGCGAGACGTAGGGACAGCGTGACGGTTTAGCCAAAGAGTTCTCTAATCAGCTGATCTCGCGACAAATCTAAGTACGAAGCTACGTCGCCTAGGATCTCGGCGAGCGTGCCGACTTTTAGTTGGCTATGGCAGCCACATGCGAGTCACATCAAAGTTCAAGGGCTCGCAGCATCACGTCACCATCCCAGCTCCCAGTCTGGCGAGTTATTTCATAGCCGAAGCGGCGGAGAGCACGAGCGAGGTCTTCACCGCTTACATCGCGGGGAAGTTTCAAGCAGGAATAACCTCGTCCTTGACCATGTGGAGTCGGATGACGCTGGGTTTCTCGGTGGGGTCGAAATGGCAGGAGACCGCGTCTCTGATCATTGTCTTGAGCTCATCCAAAGAGTCCGCTTCCGTGAAGATGGAAAAACCGAGCGCCCTGGCGTGGTAGCCGCCTTCCGGGGATTCTTGGACGGAAAAGATGATCTCGCTTAGGGTCACACGCCTCTAGTCCTTCGTCAATTATACCCTGCGGGCGCGCCAAGACCCGAAGGATTTGCAAGCCCAGTAGAAGGAAAGACCCAGACGTAAAACCGACGTCTGGGGCACCCGGCAGGCGGTAGTTACCCCCAGGTGGATGCAGACGCTAAGCAGTGGAATTTCGTGCCCTTAATATCTCCGGAGGTCAGATGAGAATCCCGCTAAAGTCGATTCCAGTCGCATTTGCAGTGCTCTTCGCGATCACCTTGACGGTTATCGCTCAGAATGCCAAACCACCAGTTTCGATCACGATCAATGCACCGCAGACCGTGAAGGTCGGTTCAAAGATCCGCCTGGATGTCACGATGACCAATATATCCAATCATGTCGTTCACGGGCATTTTGAGGACCTTGCCCACGGGGAACTGAATTTTGACTTTGACGTCCGCGATTCGCAAGGACAACCTGTCCCTCAGACCTGTTATATGAAAGGTGCACAAGGCGCAGATCGAGGATCATGCCCCGAGTTCATTTTTCGAACCCATAAGGGATATGGCGACGATTTGTTAAAACCAGGTGAAACCATCACAGCGAGCGCCGACCTCATTGACCTGTATGATCTTCAACCAGGAACGTACACAGTGCAGGTCTCGTGGTTTGAAGGAAGGACTAGATATCGAAACCCTCAGCAGCCACGGCCGCCCAATGGCACTGCTGTCGCGCAATCCAATATTGTCTCTATAACAGTCACCCCGTGATGCGTTATTGACACCCATGTAGTTGCGAGGATGAATTGGATCATCTTCAGCTATGAAGCTCAGAGTGCAGGGCTCGTCCACGCTATACGGTTGACAAAATATGAGAGTCCTTGTTTCAACTCTGGGTATAGCGATGCTCTTCGCGCAGTCTTGTTTGGGGCAAACGTCCGCTAAAACGGCCGGTCCGAGCCCGCAGTCGTCTAGTCCGGCATTTGCGATCGCAGTGGATGGTCCGACCCCTCCCGTCCATTTAGACTCGCCAATCAACATAGACATAACCGTGACAAACGTCAGCGGAAAAGAGATTTGGTGGCAATGGGATAGGTACAAAGATGCCACCTACAAAGCGTTTACGTTTTTACTCACGAAGGGAGGTCACGAGGTCGAGACGACATTTTTCCATAGAAAAGTCAACAACAGGCAACGTGCTGACGATCCACAAGAAGTTGCGTCTGGAAGCTTATTTCCGGTTACCTATCCCCCGGGCAAGATGTTCACCATCACTATCGACCTGAAGCGATTGTATGAAATCAAAGAGCCTGGTGTTTACACACTCTACGTTAGCCGACTGGATGAGAATAGTAAGACAACGGTTCGTTCCAATCCTTTGACTCTGAAGATCGGGCCGTAGCAAATTCGATGTTTTAACCCAACGCCTAGTCCGGCTTTGCTGTTGCATCCGTTGTCGAAAGAGGGAATGTTTCTGCGCGCACAGAAGCGGCTGCAGCGGGCACGGGTGTCCCGTGCCCCTACGAAACCGACAAGAACCAATGTCACGGGGGAAAAGAAAAAGGCGGGCCGATGGCCCGCCTTTTGAAGATTTGCTCTAAACAATCGATAGCGATCTGCCAGAATCCGCCCGGCCCTCGGGCCGAAGCCCTTGGGTAAAGCAAGTCGAAGCGTGTAAGTTGCAGCTCGTGAGGGCTGCGACTTACATTGCGTGGCATGACCCGCACACCATAGCGGGTTGAGCCACGACTACTTTAGAAAGGAGGTGATCCAGCCGCAGGTTCTCCTACGGCTACCTTGTTACGACTTCACCCCAATCATGGGTCATACCTTGGGCGCCTGCCTCCTTGCGGTTAGCGCGGCGACTTCTAGTACAACTCACTTTCGTGATGTGACGGGCGGTGTGTACAAGGCCCGGGAACGTATTCACGGCGTCGATCTGATACGCCATTACTAGCGATTCCGGCTTCATGCAGTCGAGTT